>Ga0208979_100052_pt1 | contig 241810 bp, 134 predicted proteins | sample HotLakConsUCCSLE_FD_184738 | JGI IMG/M metagenome (GOLD analysis project Ga0208979, IMG submission 184738) | Hypersaline microbial mat communities from Hot Lake, Washington, USA - Hot Lake Consortium UCC-SLE (SPAdes) | ecosystem: Environmental > Aquatic > Non-marine Saline and Alkaline >... | reverse complement strand
GAAAAATGGCGACGGGATCGGTAATGGGCTCCGCTACAAGCTGTGCCAGGATTGAAAACCCTGCATCCATCCTGGGACTAGCTAGCCCCACCATTGTAATTATCATATTTGGTAGCCCTAAACAGGTAAGAATTGATTGTAAGGGTGAATGTGGACATTACTTGGGTTACGCTAAAAGTTACACTACAAATGTAAACGAACGCCTTGGGGTACAATAAAACCTGTAGCCATAGGTTTTGGAGTGGTTGTCATTTAAAGGCTCAGCGCTATTTCTCAAAGCAGGTGAGTCCTATTAGGTAGGCCGTAACTTTAGCCCAGAATAATATCTGTGCATCTGCTATTTCTATTGCAAGCTTTGTATGGACAGATAGTGATTCCAGAGGCGGTCGCGAGTGAACTCAATCGTGGCGGTCAGGATGATCCAAGGATCTCTCAAGTTTTAATGCTGGACTGGATAGAAACTAAACCCTCCACGAATCATCGTTTGATCAGTGAGTTACAAACTGTTTACAAGTTGGATAAAGGTGAATCGGAAGCGATCTCGTTAGCGTTAGAGCTATTTATCTGCTGTGGTTTTTCGGTTATGTCGTTGTTGAGCAAGGAGAGTAAACACGCATGCCCCGTCGAGTTAACAAAAAGTGTATAGAATGCGCCCAGCTGAGTGCGGCGCAGGCCCGTCAGCTGCATGGAAAGCAAGGCGATGACTGCTGGCGTGAAAAGCGCTGTCCGCGTAGACGCTCTCACTATCGCCATCGCCAGGTGCTCAATGAACAGCGGCGGTTGCAGTATCAACAGCAGGTTGCTGGCGCCATGTCAGCACAGGGGGCGGTGGAGACGGTGTCGCTGCCGGTGGCAGGAGAGTCATTGCCTTATGCGAATCTGTATATCTGGCGTGAGAAACGGAAGGATGCGCCGATTCATGCGATCGCTGTATCCGTGTTTCAAGATAATTCAAAGGTGCTGGAAGTAGCGCCAATTCACTGCGCAGGGTATCGCAAGCGGCAGCTAGAGCAATACATCCAGAAAGATGTCATGAGCTATCTGAACGCGCGGTTTGGGATTACCTTTTTTGCCGATGAGATTCGGCTAGAGCCGATGGAGTGCCCGATTGAAGGCTGTCCGTGGCATGACCGTTTGGTATCTGGGCAAGAGAACCATCTTGACTCTGCTGAGGTCGCCAATGGTTAGCATTCGCCAGCTAGAGTTAAATCTTGAAGTTGCTTTTGAGGCAGCTTCGGAGGTGCCAGAGACAGCAGATGTGCGGGCTCTATGGGCACAGTTTGAAGGTGAGCTAGCCGGGTTAGAACAGCGCGATCACCTGCGAGTGGCAGGGGATATTCTGGTGCAGCTAGCAGGACTGTGCGAGACCAAAGCCGATCTGCTGTGGGAAGATTGGCAGGATGCGCATAATGCCGAGGGGCCAGTGATGGATAGCGGCTGGCTAGAAGGGATGACCCGGCAGACGCAGGAGCTAGATTTTTCAGAGCTAGTGAACCGCTCCTATCATCCCAGCCGTGAGCGGCCTAGCGACGATAAAGCAGATGAAGATTCCGTCGTCGGTGATGTCGATAAAATGTCAGTGTTTGATATGATTGACGCGCTTGATGATGCCGACCTAAAAAGTCAGGCCTTAGCGGTTTCTCATGCTGAGAATATATCAGACTGGGTGAAGGCGTTAGCGGCTAAACAAGAGGCATCGCCGCAACGGTTGGTGGATTTGCAGCGGCAGTTGCAGATGCCGCTGATAGAGGTGTGGATTGCGGCGCTTTTAGGGGGCTTTCCGCTGGAGCAACGCGGTAGCTTTTACGAGACACAGGAAGTGTGGGTGGGTCGGTGCAGGTGAGGGGTGAAGATGGAATATCAGCTAGAGAAATGGAAGCGTCAAGACTGGCGAAAGAACACTCGGCATTATTCATGTGAAGTCCGACAGAATTTGTTTGGCCAATGGGTGGTGCTGCGGCGATGGGGCCGAGTGAGTGCGAAGCAGGGGCAGTCGCTGGAGCAGGTGTGTGATGGCTATGAAGAAGGCTTACAGATTTTTGAGGCAGTGACGAAACGTCGGGCGAAGCGTGGGTACAGAGCCTGTTAACAAGCTCTGTACCGATCAATCCTACAGGATTGGGTGTTTCAATTGTTCCACAGGTCAACATCTGGTAAGGACATCATATTGATTTGAGGTTCGGCTGAGAGCGCCTGTAAAAAAGATTTTTTTGCCAGCACAAGCGCGCAGTTAAATTGGGATAAGTATTGAGTGACTTTTGGTTGATGGTGGGAAGCTAGTCGGTCAATCACTGATTGGATTGGTGTTTGTTTATGAGCGATGCAGATAGCCGCTTTATGCTCTAGTAGATTACCAGTTGTAATGCATGTCGTGAGACGAGGGTCTCGATAGTTGTCGATAATTCTTGAAGTGGATAATGTGGTTGGTGAGGATAGTTGTGTTTCTTGGTAAGAGCTGCCGTACAATCGCATCCACTTTAGTGCGGCCACTGCATTAATCTGACCTAGTCGAACGCGGTGAGACTGGTGTTCGCTGATAGGCAGGTAAGTATTCAACAATGCCTGCTCAACAAAGTTGGCCTTTTGCATAATGTCTGGGGCTACTAAAGGGCAGGCTTCCATTAGCAAAGCGGCGACACCTGCAACCGCTGCTGCGGCCATTGAGGTTCCGGATTTACGGCATAGTTCTTCTGGAGCACTTTCGGATGACTGAGCTGATAAGATATCTATGCCAGGTGCAACTAAATCAGGCTTTAGGCAAAGATTGTTGTGATTGCAGCTGCCAGAAAATTTGGCGACTTTCCCCTCAAAGTCGGTTGCGCCGATGGAAAGAACCTGGGGGTCCCAACCAGGAGAGTGAAATCGTCCTGCACCGCCGTTGCCAATTGCCGAAACTACTAGAATGTTTTGTTGTTTGAGCGCGTTGATGGCTGTCGTGAAGATGGGCGATCGCACCTTAATCCCCACTGGCATCACGACAATATCAACCGATTGATTCAGCAACCAGTCAATACCGCGAAGTATTCGCCAAACGACATAGCCGCCTTCTATCACCTGCGCACTACACAGCGATACACCGGGAGCGACTTGGGCAACGATGCCTGCCGTATGGGTGCCGTGACCTTGCTGGTCAGTCGGATGGGCACCGGGCACCGCATCGCCAAAGCGATCAAATTGGCAAAAGGTGGAGATGCGATCGCGTAACAAAACATGTTCGGCGGTGACCCCGCTATCGAGATGTCCTACCCGAACCCCTTTACCCGTGAAACCTTGCTGCCAAAGAGAAGGCAACCGAAGTGCCTCCTCTAAGCAGGAATCGTGAAACATCACGACTTGGTATCCCTACAGGTCAAAATCAGTACCATTTATATTTTGACCGGCTCTAACCCAGTAAACGATCGCTTCTCCCATATGGCCCAACGTTACAAACAACGTAGAGTGGATAATTAGAGGAATATTGTAAGTCGATTGATTAACCTCTTTATAAGTCAACGCTTTGGTGATGGCTGGCAGCGTATCAAACATCCAACCAGCACGACGACGACCATTCACGCTAGGTTCGTATTTCGTTGGTTGTTTCCGATCAACATCCACCAGTTTAGACATTAGGCCGATATGTGTGATTCCAACAACGGTCGTTAACGCAGGCAGAGCATAGTCAGTAACTTTAGTAGATACTTTGCTAAATGAGCCCAGGCTGCTAGCGATAAAATCAATGGCACCCACACAGAGATACGTCCATTGAAAGTTCCATACGATGTAACCCCAATAATCTGGTTTATTGTAACCGGCCTGACGCAAACTCTCTAGTTCAGAATGAGTCAACTTTTCAATGTGACCCAAAGGGTTGCCAGCGACTTGAGCCATAACGCCAACACCAATCGTAACCAGCTTGAATACCGTCATTCCCTTGCCAAGATTGCTGGCGGAGTCTATATCAAAGGCTTGCTTGCGTACAGCTGGCGTAGCTGTCTCCCGTTTAATATTGTTGGTATATTTCTTAAGGATTCGACCGCGTTGATTAAACTTGTATTTTTTACCAAGCTCTACTTGCCTTCCTTCCGGGCTCGTTTCTTTTGATGCGCCCCCTTGAATGTCGTAAACCAAGTCAGATACCGTCAAAAAAGTGTGAAAGCAGCCATAGGCAATAGCCCAACTTCTCTTCTTTTTCTTAATATCAAGCGGATCATCCGACTGCCCTGTGACCGTAATCCCCTGAAAGGCCGACTCACCCGTAATCAGTTTACTCATGACTGTTGTTGGAATCGCAATCACCAGTGAGCAGAGCGAGATCGCGGTTAAATCGTGGCCTTGGGTAATGCCTCTATATAGGGCAGACAAAACAGGAATTTCGATTACTTCATTTAAGGCAATTTGTAATAGTTCTAATGCAGTTAAAAACAGTTCAAACAGCATCGTAATAAACACATCTATGGCACCTAGCCCAGCAACAGCGAGACTTTTGACAATAGAGAGGACGGCACTCAGCACGAGTTCCTGCGCTCTATCCGGTTCTTGCATAGCTGCCTGAAACAAGGCAATGCTATCTAGAAACGAATCGATAACAATAGGCAAATCGTCCTCTATGTATTCTTTAATCAAGTCTACAAAGCTGGTTAGTAGGCGCTCTAGTTCATCTTTTAGAGACTGCGGAACCTGTCCCATAATTTTGTCTAGAAGCGGGTTGTCAATGACGACGGTGCCACTCACACTTTGCGTAGCGGCACTGCCATCGTCGTCACTGTCTAAAATGAGCCCAGTAATCCAATCAAGCTTGTCTGACATATCAGAAGTATCGAGGCCACCAGTCCGTTTCTCTTGGGCGATGTCTCCTGCTCCGAGCGCATCAATCAGGCTGTCGATGCCTTCTACCACGTCTGTCTGTGCTTCTGCCAGCCAGCCGCGCATTGTGCCCTTTAAGTCGTTAATGGTCTCTTGAGCCAAGTTGATGCCATTGTTGATACTTTGAACGAAGTAGTCGTGAGTATGTAAAACATCATCCCAGCCAAGGATATCCATCGCCCAATTTACAAACTTATCCCAAAGGATGCCTGCTTGTTCCATCACCGTTTGGACAAACTTGCCGACTTTTTCAACGGTATCTGCTACGAACTGATACAACTTGCCGCCTGCTTCAACGGTAATTTGAACGACTTTTTCGGCAGCTTTTTTGAGTGCCGCTCCCACATCTTCAAAAAACTCAGCGGTTTCCTTAGCTGTGTCCGAAATGCCTGTCACAACAGTGTCAGCTGTCTCTTCGATAAATTCACCAGTGTCTTTAACCGCCTGCTCTGTCCAGTCTGAGGTTTCTTGCCAAACAGCAACTGCTGTTTTTTCTACCTCTTTAATTGCTTTCCCACCAAATTCTACAATGGCTTCCCCCGCATCTTCTAAGGTATCGCCTACATCTTCAACAAAGTCTGTGGTTTCATTAACTACGGTAGTTGCGGCCTTAGGAATCGTCTCAACAAAGAACTTACCAACAGGTTCTGTAATAAAGTCAAATATGCCCTGACCCACGAGATTATCTATTCGCTCAGCGTTAGCGTTAATATTGCGGAGGTCGCTGTGATCAACCGGATAGAAACGGGCAACATTTTCACGATTAGTACCTCCAAAATCTAGCGACCAGGCTTCATAGGGCATGGTATCAGTCACGACGAGGCGATCGCGACTCACTCCATGAGATAATGCTCGACTCGCTGCTGGCACCGTATTCGACAGCGTTTGCATAGCAGTTTGCACTTGCTGAAGATCGGCCTGGCTAAATCGGCTATCAGCACCGAGGCGGTCGCGATTGGCCCAAAGCGTCCCCGGCTCCATCTTCAAGATTTTGGTATGCACATCAATATCTGGAAACACAAAGAATCGCTCCTTTTCGGCCATGCTGTTAGTGCGTAGCATTAAGGAAGCCTTGCCCAGTTCATCAGGGCTGATAGTGAGGATGAGTTTGCCTGCGGCGTTGGGTTTGAGCTGTACGGAGCGAATCGGGTCAATAGTATGGTGTTGTTTGCCCACTTTAATGGTAATTTCTTCAGTCCCCCATACCTCTACGCTATGCGTCAGCGGTGGCAGTGTGATAATGCTGCGGTACACAGGTTTGCTTGCTATGCCACTAGCACTCACAAGAGGATCTTCAGTAGGATCTTCAGTGAGCCTAGATGTGCTGTGGATAGAAGCCGTGGTGGGCGGCAGTGTGAGCAGCACCTGTAAGGAAGAAATGTTGTTGTCGCCCACATCGCTCGACTGTAGCGATGTCGCATCAAAGTGAAAGACATCGTTAATACCCTGATAGTGGGTATGTTGAAAAAGCGTAACAGCCGTATCAGGACCAAGCCGAATCGAAGAAACCCGATCATTTAGAGATTCTGCAATCAAGAAACTGGGCGTATCATCGTGCAAAATCCAGACTCGACCCCCAAAGTTCTCGTTCTCATACAAAGCGACCTCACCTTGCCAGAGCACCGCATCTTTTCGTTCTCGGGTTCGTACCAGGCTATTTTTAATGCTGTAACGCTGATTCGCTAATCCGCTGGCGATATAGAGATCTATTTCTGCCTGCGAAGTCTGCTCACGCATTCGCCACGAATGATGTTCGTAGGTATCTACATTAAAAGTACTGCCAGGGCTGAGGCTGCTATAGAGAATTTCCTCGCCGGTATGGTTAATCCAGTTCACATCTACGGTGAGTGGGGTAGGATTGGTCATTTTCAGATTTACAGCTTTTGTATTGGAGCGCGATCGCGTTGTTTGTCCCGTAATATTCATCAGCTGTGGTTGCCGAATGCCCACCGTAAAGCCCACCGTTTCACGGCTGTTCACATCTCTGATAATCCAGGGATGAGTCATGTAGCTGCTAATTGTCTTACTCTCACGGCTCGCAAGTGTGCCATAAGACACTTCTTGGCCTTGATAATTTAGCCAAAAGAGTTCTACCGCTAGCGGTGAGAGGTTTGAAAACTCAATGCTGGTAGCCACATCGCTAGATTCAGAGCGCAGCGAAATATCATAGGTCTGCTGGCTATTACCGTTTGCAATATACAGTCCCACTTCATCGCCAGAATGCTGCTGCCGAATCCGCCAGGGATGAGTTTCGTATGTGCGCTGGTCGTACTTTTCGCCGGGTTCTAAAGTTGCATATAGCTGCTCAACCCCTTGGTAATTGATCCAGAGCACATCTACAGCAAAAGGAAGTTTGTTGTTAAATGCGATCGCAACCTCCTTGACGCCCTCTCTCGGCTTAATGTCTTGATCGTTGATCGTAATTTTTTGCTGCTGCTGGTCGCCCCAATTCCAATCGAGCAAGCGTCGGCTTTGACTATCTCTGACAATCCATGGATGAGTCACATAGGTTTGATAACCCACCGAGCCACCCGGCTTTAGCGCCTTGTACAGCACTTCTTCACCCTGGTAGTTTAGCCACAGCACTTCTACTGTAAGCAAGCTGTCGTTTTCAAAAGTAATACTTGTTGGAGTATGGGCGTTGCGTGATTTTAACTCATAGTTAGCAACTTGCTCGGCTGCTTCGTTGGCGATAAATAGCCCAACAATATGATTCGTATACAGCTCCCGAGCCCGCCACACATGCCTTGCTCCTGTCATCTGGGTATAGCTCTCCCCTGTTTTCAAGGTGGCATACTCATTCTCTTTTCCGGCAAAATCAACCCAGAAAATTTTTACCGTAAAGGGCGTTCGATTCGTAAACTTTACATTGACACTCGGCGTTCCGCCTTCAGAAACCACCGACAATCCGGTAATGGTCAATAGACTTGACTCAGCGCTCACCACCGTCTGAGTCAGCCGGTGATGGCTGTAAGCATCTCGAACAACAATTCTGGCACTTTCGTACAAATGTTGTATGTACCGCTCACGAGGGTCTAGGCTACGCAGCTTATATTCCACCGCATTTTCCCCCACTAAAAACACATCGGTTTTCAGATGAGAGTTGTTGACAATTTCAATGTCGGCTGCGGCATGTCCCTGATAAGTCGCAACCACAAATTCATGCATTTGCTGCGCTTCACCGCTGGGAATAAACAGCCCGACCAATTCTGCCGTGGCCGTATTTCGGACGCGCCAGGGGTGAGCTGCATAGGTGCTTTGACGATACACAGCCCCCGGCAATAGCGTCGTATAGGGTTGTTCATTGCCCTCATAGTCTACCCACAGCAAATTAACACTAAAGGGCAATGAGCTACGAAAGGTTACCTGAGTTTCTTTCACACCTGCTAAAGACCGCAGTACATCAGCTTGAACGGTCAGTGCTTCGTCATCGAAGGCGCCCGTCAAAACATCGACCACCAAACCCGAATGAATATCTCGCAAAATCCAGGGATGAGAGGCATAGGTCGGCTGAGTAAAGCTGCCTTCTGGTTTTATAACCGTATAGGGTTGAGGATGGCCCTCGAAGTCGATCCATTCTAACTGTAGGTTTAGAAAGCTGGCATTCGTAATTTCTAGCTTTTTAGGATGTAGGCTCTGTCTTGAGAAAAGTCGAATACTGCAAGTTTGCTGTGCCTCGGATGAAGGGATATAAAATCCGATCGGTTTACCTGAGTTAATCGCCCGAATGCGCCAGGGATGTCCGGCAAAGGTGCTTTGAGCGTAACTGTCACCAGGCTTTAGTTTGCCATACACCTGTTCTTTGCCTTGGTAGTCCACCCAAAACACGGCCACTGCCAACGGCGTATGATTGGTAAAGGTAATAGATACCGGGTTATTTGCATTGACCGAACGAATGTTTTCAGTAATGTCAAATGTGGAAGGTTCTGCTTTGCCAGCTGTTTCGGAAAGGAGTAACCCGCTCAGGCGATCGCGAACTAACCACTCGTGGCCTTCATAAGTTGGTTGCGTGTAGCTTGAATAGGGCTGAAGCTGAGCGTATTCTATTTCTTGACCGTTCGAATCTCGCCAATAGATAATTGTAGAGAGAGCTGTTGTATTTCTAAACGTTATGGAAGTGTTCATAATCAATTCAAGGACTAAGTCCTAACCAGTGAATATTAAAAGTACTGAGCTGTCACGATTTTTTTGCAATAAGAATCAACGTTGTACTAAACAATGTCGATTGCAGAACCAACTGTTGTCAACAGTCTTACTAGGTGGTGGAGAAAAGTTAACATCTTGTTTTAATCTATCCATGAATTTCGCCTTTTTCAGGATGTTTCTATTACACAGGGTGACGGGCTACGTTCAGGATTAGGAATGGCTATTCAGTCGTTAATTGCTCGTCCAGAATTGATGCCAGAGCTGATGGAGTAGCAGGCCGATTGCGATCGCCCAGCCTAACGCCAATGCCTGCAAAAAGCCAACAACGCCGCTAACTACCCAAATCAGCTGCACAATACAGTAGTCCATAGGAGACATCTTTTTGCGCGCCCGCCACACCCACTCCTGTAAACAAGAGAGCCCCAAATAGAGCAACAGCCCACCGAGAATAGAAGTCGGAAAATACGTCAGCCAGGAAGAAAATATTAGGGGCAGTAAGATAAAGGTGACTGCGCTAATTATCGTGACCCAGCGGCTGCGCCCGCCTAGACGGTGCATGAGTATGGAGCTACCCATGGAGTGAAAAGCCAAAATGCCGCCGCCGATGCCGAGCAGAACATTGGCACTGCCTGCGACTTTAAGTTCATGATTAAAGTCAATATCTTTGGCGATCACCATTTCCATTCCCTTTACATTCATCAGCAAAAGCACTGCTGTGAGGACGCTGACGGTTCCTGCACACATCCACTGACTGGCGATGGCTTGCCAATTGATTTGCCATAGATCAGGCCAGCTCAATAGTTGCCAGGTCGTCTGTAAGGCGGGAATGCCCAGGGTGAGCCCTTGCGTGTTGGCCGCGGTAGGGGAAATACCCCAAAGCGACAGGGTGATGTAGAAGAGCGCGATCGCGCCGACAAGGCTACTGGCAATCACCAATGAATGACGATAACGACGGGTTACAGCCACCAAATACAGCGCGAGCAATACGCCAGGCAACCACTGCATGAGTGTTTCAGATTGGCTAAAACTCTGGAATGAAATTTTATCTAGCGGTTGCTTCAGCAGTATCTCGATCCCCCCTTTTACCAATAGCAATCCACTGCTGGCCACAAATCCGCCAATTACTGAATTGGGAAGTGAGCGAACAATGTTACCAAGCTTCAGTTTTCCGAGTGTCCAAAGAAACACTCCCGTGAGAAGAGAAGTAAGGGCAATGGATACAATGACCGTGATCAAAAGGGCTTCTGGTGTCGCTGTCGGCGGCATTTCTCTAACGACCATGCCTGTGCTCCAAGATAGAATCGCAGTTGGAATCGCCGCGAGATCTGACACTGTGCCCGGAAACGAACTCATGAGCGCCACCATAATTCGCGCAGCGGCAGCACTAAAAAGAACAAATCCGATGCCCGCAGAAAGATAGTCTGACAGGCTGTTAGAGAAAATTAGAGCGGCAAAAGAGAGATCGAACAGAACGCCTAATGTACCTGTGGTAATGCCAACAGAGAGGATAGAAGCTCCCTGCTTAGGGAATATAGAAAGCATATTCATAGGTCAGATAAGTGTCGAAGACATTGAGTGCAACTACCAACAGTTATAGAATTCAGGGGGATATGTTTAGGGCTACGAAGGGCTGACTTATAGCCATGTTTTCAGAACAGTCAGTCTATGTCCTGTTATGACAGCAGTCTTTTTAGCTCATTTCAATGGAACGGCTCCTGTATATTAAGTCAAGAAATGTACAAGTCAAGAAATGTATGGGTCAAAAAACGCAATGCAACGCTTTTTGGTTGCATTGCGGAGGGAGTGGAAAGAGCTTGGGACGTTACCTCAATCTTCCAATTGGAGATGACTCAAAGAAATCTGCTCGCTGCGCAGCTAGTCGCGATCCAGCAGCTGATGGCGTCGTTCTGTGAGAGAAAGCGATCGAGAGGCGGTGCTTTCAGGCTCTGCTGCATCTGCTGCGACTGTTGTTGAGTCACCCTCAATGAGGTCTGCTGCTTCAACATTCGTAGCTGGCGAACCCTCAGACCAGTTAGCGGGTGAACTGGTTTGAGCAGGCGTCTGAACCTGGGGCTTACTATAGGGGTAGTTGGTATCTTCAGACTTATTACGAGCATCAAGTTCGCTCAGCCGCAGTGTTTGAAGGTTGAAGTCAGAAGCGACTTGGGGAAGAGCCTTGGCGCTAGGCGCGATGACCCCTGCTGTGAGCAATACAGAAAAAGCGGAAACAGAAAAAGCGAAAGAAGTAAAGCGTTTCATAAGACATACCTAAGTTGTGTGGACAAGCAGTTGTTCGGACAAGCAGCGGAGCTTTGGTTTGAAGCTCTTGCCCGCTGCTCTGTATTCCTATTAGAAACGTTGGAAAGCTACGTTAAGGGCTGAGAAAGGCTGACTTATGGCTGACTTCTATTGGCGCTGTTTAAATAGTCTGAAATGGCCGTTCTATTAGATGTTTTATGAGATATAACGATGTAAATCACCAGAATTGGAATAGGCTGGTTTAATAAGGGAAGATCCGTAAACCACTGTTAGATTAATTACAATGCCCCGTTCGATTAAGGTCCATCCCGACTACGTTGATACCATTCGAGTCGCGGTGAGGCGCAATGGCTTCCCAACCCAGCGCCTGTTGGCTGAGCGCGCTGGCTACTCACTGGCGACGGTGAAGAAGTTCCTGGGCGGTAAGCCGGTTGACTTTGCTACATTTACTGAGCTGTGTGAAACGCTGAATGTAGACTGGGAAGCGATCGCTGATCTGGGCAATAGCGTGTCTGCCGATGCTTCACCTACCAGTGGTTCACCTGCTAATAAATCGCTTCTACATCCCTCTGATAACTCGCTCGCTGATCCACCCACCCAGCAGGTTGCTGAGTCCGTTTCGCCGCCGCTGCCAGCCCAGACTCAAAAGAGAGCACCTCAAGACTGGGGCGCGGCGGTCGATGTGTCAATTTTTTATGGTCGTGAACAAACGCTAGAGAAGTTAGAAACCTGGATTGTGCGCGATCGCACCCGCTTAGTTGCACTCGGCGGCATTGGCGGCATCGGCAAAACAACGCTCACCGCCAAACTATCCCATCGCATCGCAGATCGCTTTGACTATCTCATTTGGCGCAGTCTCAAAAATGCACCACCCGTACAGGAGACGCTGAAAAGTCTGCTGAACTTTTTCTTACAACAACCCAATATCACACTGTCTGGAAACGAGATTGCCGATACTTTAGATGCTCAGCTTCAGCAACTGATTAACTGTGCGCGTGCCCATCGCTGCCTGATTGTATTAGACAACGTAGAGCCTTTGTTTGAAGAAGGCGATCGGGCAGGCACTTACCGAGCAGGCTACGAAGGCTACAGCGACTTATTCAAAACAATTGGAGAAACTGATCACAATAGCTGCTTTATTATCACCTCACGCGAACTCCCCAAAGAGATCACGCTGCAAGCAGGCGACTTGCAGCCCACTCGATGTTTTCAGCTCTCAGGACTCACCGAGGCAAGCGGTCAACAACTGATCAAAACCATCGGTAAGCTAACCGGAACAGAGCAAGAATGGAAACGGCTGATTCAGGCATACAGCGGTAATCCACTCGCACTCAAAATAATCGCGGCTGCCGTGAGAGACTTTTTCGATGGCGATATTGCTAGCTTTTTAGCCCTTTCTCAAGAAGACTCGTTGATTTTTGGCGATATTCGACAGCTTTTAGTACGGCAAATTGACCGCTTAACGCCGCTAGAAAAAGATATTATGTACTGGCTGGCTATCAACCGCGAACCTGTTGCTTGGCAAAGACTGCGGTCTGATTTGGTAGAAACTGTTCCTTTGAACAAAGTCTTACAAGCGATTGACTCTCTCGAACGACGGTCGCTCATTGAAAAAGACCGATCAAGCATCACCCAGCAAGCGGTGATTATGGATTACTTTACAGCCGAATTGATCCATCAGATTGGTTACGAAATTAGTCACCAGCAGTTGGATTTTCTGCGGCGCTACGCACTCGTAAAAGCCAGTGCTAGAGACTATATTCGCCAAGCCCAAATCCGATTTATTCTAGACCCTGTTGTGAAGCAACTGAGAGAATCATATACTTCTAGCCAATCGATAACAACAGCGCTCTTAACAGGTCTTGCCAAGGCCAAAGAACAGCCCAGAAAAGATGGCTACGTGGGTGGTAATATCCTCACGCTTTTACGACATCTCAATGTTGATCTCACGGGCTACGACTTTTCTAATTTGGCAATTTGGCAAGCCTATCTTCAGGGCGTGAACTTGCACGATGTGAACTTTACCGGTGCTGATCTCTCGCATTCTATTTTCAATCAGCCTTTTGGCAGTATTCGTACGATGTCGTTTAGCCCAGATGGTAAGGCTTTGGCGACAGGCGACACCAACAGTGAAATCTGGCTTTGGCAAACCGATTTTTCGCCAGTCTCAGGCGAGATCAAATCGCATATATCAACGCTTCAAGGCCATCAAAACTGGGTTTGCTCGGTCGCCTTTAGCCCAGATGGAAAGCGATTAGTGAGCGGTAGCGCTGACCGCACGATTAAGCTATGGGATGCGCAGACAGGAGCGTGCTTACAAACGCTGGCAGGGCACCAAAATTGGGTCATGTCTGTAGCTTTTAGCCCAGATGGAGAGCGATTAGTGAGCGGCAGCGCTGACCGTACAATTAAGCTATGGGATGCGCAGACAGGAGCGTGCTTACAAACGCTGACGGGGCATGACCACGGTGTATGGTCTGTAGCTTTTAGCCCAGATGGAAAGCGATTAGTGAGCGGCAGCGCTGACCGCACGATTAAGCTATGGGATGTACAGACAGGCAAGGTCGTGCAAATTCTACGAGGGCATGAGCACGGCGTGTGGACGGTGGTGTTTAGCTCGGATGGGCGATCGCTCGCCAGCGGTAGCGCCGATCAAACAGTGCGGGTTTGGGATGTGGCGACGGGCGAGTGTCAGCAGATTTTGACAGGGCACAGCAACTGGGTTTGGGTTGTGGCGTTTAGTCCAGATGGGCGATCGCTCGCCAGCGGCAGCGCTGATCAAACACTGCGGGTTTGGGACATTCAATCACAGCAATGCCTACGAGTGCTCTCAGGCCACAGCAACTGGGTGTGGTCGGTGGCCTTTAGCCCAGATGGACAGTATTTAACCAGTGGCAGTGAAGATCGCACCATGCGACTGTGGGAACTACGCCGCGGCCAGTGCCTACAGATGTTGCAAGGCAGCAGTAACTGGATATGGTCAGTGGCCTTTAGCCCGGATGGTAAAACATTAGCCAGTGGGCAGGGCAACCGTATGGTTCAGCTGTGGAATATGCCTTCGGGTGAAACACTCAAGACGCTAGCAGGTGCTCAAAATGCTATCTGGTCGGTGACGTTTAGTCCAGATGGAAAGCTATTGGCCAGTGGAAATGAGGACGGTAATGTTTATCTATGGCAGTTGTCTAAAGCCCAGACTGAAAATCAGGACGATCCTGAAAATGGAGCCCATCGTCGTTTACAAGGTCATACCAAATCAATTTGGTCTGTAGCGTTTGATTCTAAAGGAAAAACCATCGCCAGCGGCAGCGCTGATCAGAGCATCAAACTTTGGGATGTGCTTACGGGGGATTGTCTGTACACTCTCACAGAACATCAGCACTGGGTATGTTCTGTTGCCTTTCACCCCCAAAAAAAGCTTCTCGCGAGTGGTTCTTATGATCGCACCCTCAAGCTTTGGGATCTAGAACTGGGTAAGTGCATAGAAACTTGGAAAGGTCACACCAGCGGGATTTGGTGCATTGCCTTTTCACCTACAGGCGACTTTTTGGCAAGCGGCAGTATTGACCAAACCATCCGACTTTGGGATAGCCGCGACGGATCGTGTCAGCAGGTACTTACAGGTCATGAAAATTGGGTGATGTCAGTTGCGATTAGTCCCGATGGTCAGTGGATTGCGAGCGGGAGCGCTGACCATACTGCGCGACTTTGGGCCACTGATAGCGGCGAGCTAATCCATACCCTAACGGGCCATACGAACAGTGTTTGGTCGGTTGCTTTTAGTCCTGATGGCCAGTATTTGGCCAGTGGCAGTGACGATAAAACAATTAAGCTATGGGAGGTAAATGCCGGTGTTTGTGTACATACGCTTAAGAACAAAGAACCTTATGAAGGAATGAAGATTACGGGTGTTACGGGGATAACCGATTCGGAAATATTGACGTTAGAGCAGCTAGGTGCCGTTAATTTGCGCTGATGATAAAAATGAATAATAGACATAGAAAACAATTGAAAAAATCTGCTGGCTTGGCAGCAGATGTGACGACTGGTGATGCGATGACTGGTGATGCGATGACTGGTGATGCGATGACTGGTGATGCGACGACTGTGACATCTCAACTCGGTTACAACTCTATTCTACCTCCGTTGCTTTTAGCGATAGTAATTGTCTCAATTGTATTGTTGATCATTGTGGGCGGTGTGCTGTTTTGTTTCCCCGAATTTGCTCAGGCTCGCTGGGTCTGGCCACTCAAACCTTTCAACACCAGATTTTTGGGTGCGATTTATCTGACAGCCTTGGTTGGCTTATCCAGCCTGGTTTTGTCTAGGCGCAGTGCGCTGGCGCGGTTGATTGTTCCGATGATGTGGGTGTTCACGACGGTTGTGCTGATGGTGTCGTGTTTGCAGCTTCAGCAGTTTGATGCAGGGCGGAAAGCAACCGATATTTGGTTTTGGCTGTATTTAGTGGATTGTGTGGGTGCGAGCTATTACTGGGGCTATTTTAGATCCTATAACTTTGTTGGGTTGCGCCGACTGCCTCTGCCTTGGGCTCTAGGTCTAGGTGTTCAATCCGGTCTTTTGGGCATGTATGGTTTGAGCTTATTGTTTGCTCCCGTTGTGACCGGAGGCGCTTGGATGTGGCCCCTAGATGTGTTTCATGCTCAGCTGTATAGTTCTATTTTTTTGACTGGTGCCGTAGGCTCTGCGCTGCTATCTCGTTGGGCAACCGTTGCCGAAATAAGAACCTTAGGTGCGGTTCAATTAACATTTAGCAGTTTGGTCCTATTAGGAATTTGGCTAGTGGATAAAGATATTCAGGGGATTAACTGGGGCCTTTTTGTAAATTGGGTTTGGGTGGGCGCGATCGCACTACTCGGTCTGATCGGATTAGGACTTATCAGACGAGCAAGCAATTTTGAAAACAACGAAGCCGATACCTAGGTACTGGTTCCGCGAAATGGGATAGCATAAACCATTAATGCGTATAGCTCAAGCGATAACAGGGGGGATATAAGTTTCCCATCGTTGTACTATGGATTTGTTTTCCCACGCGTGTTCCTGCTGCACAAGTGAAGCGGTTCATGTTCATACGCGCTAGTATAGCTGAGGTGATTGAACAAACCGGTAGCATCAGCTTATTGACTGATGGCGAGCGGCGTGAACACCCAGAGACCCAGCCTCAAGTTGCCGACTCAGAAATTCATGCTAACCCTGTAGAAGCTTTCAATGCTTCCCTGCGGTGGCGCAATGCGGCTTTTCGACGTAAAACCAACACTTATGCGAAGTCTCGGCAAGACTTGCAACGAACGCTCGATATCTACTGGCTTGTCCACAATTTCGTACGCGCTCATTTCACGACCAAAGTTGTCCCGGCTGTGAAGTTAGGCATCCTAGAAGTTGGGCTTTCTTGGTTTCAACTATTAACCATGCGTTATGCCATCTAGCCCAGCTCTGAACCGTGATTCACGCTCCCATCTGACGGAACCAGTGCCCTAATGAGAGGTTCCCGTAGTATCAAAGGTAAGATTAAATCTGGGGCATTAAGGCCGCTTTGCGGCGCAAAAATGTAATGACTGTTTCTTCGCGCGAAATAATGGTGACCCGACCTTCCACCCCAGGTTGCAACGTACATTCTGTGTTACCGGTCGTTGAGGCTAACGTGGGAACTTTGGCTTGAATCAGGACACTATAAAAGGACTTGTTTGCAGCGGTTGCCGTTCTCGTTTGTATCGCAGGTTGCTGGGTTACCGTATCAGGAGAGATGGCTGAAACCTTTCCAGGTAGCGTCCCATATTGTGAGAATGGACAAGCGGACACATGCATCTGAGCTGGCATGCCAATATCTATTTTATTGATTTCTTGTACAGGTATCATGGCTTTAATGTGAATGGCAGTTTCTGCCGGAATGACTTTTGCAATTGTTTCTCCAGCGGTGAGGACTTGGCCAATATTGCGTACACTCAATTCATAAAGGACGCCGTCAATGGGCGATCGCACGACTGAATTTTCCAAACTTAGCATCACCTGAGCTATTTCCTGCTCCGTATTTTGTAGCTGCTCTTGAATGTTTAAAGCTTGCTGCGCTAGCTCTTGGCGAGACTGCTGCAATCGAGCTAGGGTAGCCACGCCGCTGGCCTGAGCTTGGGCAATTTTTTGCTGGGCAGCGCTCACATCCCCGCTAGAAGGATTTAATGCAGATTCTAACCGGGCTGTTCGAGCTTGGGCTGTCTTTAAAGCAGCCTCTTTGCCAGCAAGCTGTAGACGCGATACTGCGCCCGAATCAACTAGCTGACTGTAGCTTTGAACTTCTTGAGCTGCTAGCTCTACTTGGGCTCGGGCTTCTAAAACGTCAGATTGAGCGGCAACTGTTCGATCCTGCTGAGATCGGCGGATCTGTTCAAAATCTGCGGCAGAAGCAGCGACGGTACGCTGAGCTTGATCTGCCTCAGCAGTAATTTGCCGATCCATTGTCGCCATTTGAACCTTGAGCTGTTCGAGTTTGAGCTGACCCTGGTCAAAGTTAGCCAATAGCTGTGCAGCTTTCGCATCCAAGCTGGATGTATCTAAGTAGGCAATGACGCTCCCTTTTGTAACAGTCTCATTCTCAGCGGCTGCAATTTTAACAACAGTGCCTGGCAAAATGCTCTGAACTAAACGAGATTCTCCAATGGGCCTGATAATAGCAGGTGCATTGACGGTCGTGCGATATTTTACGAAAAACGAAGCAACGATCGCCCCACCCAACACAAATACAACGAACCAACTGCCTATCGTCACCCACCAGTTGACTGGCGGTAAAAAATCGTCGGTTCCAATAGGTTCTAAAGAGCTATTGATAAAAGGGTTGGCCATGACAAAAACTATTAGAAGGCTACTCGCAAATAAAAGGAGAAAAGAGAAGCAGACAGCAGACGGTTATCCCAGCATAGTTAAGTCTTCATATATTCTTCAGATTCTGTAGAAGAGACAGCATCTTTGACTGTATCTAAGCCAGACGATAGAGTAACACCATAAATAAAGTTGAGGTGGTCACCTTTTTGATTCGCTAATTCCCCTGTTGCACCTTCAATAGTGACCTGGCCTTCTTCTATCATCACAATCCAATGAGCTAGGCGGATAACACTAGGGCGATGGCTAATGATGATGGTTGTTTTACCTCGTCGATGGTAGAGCAAATCTCTAAGCACTTCCGATTCACTTACCGGGTCTAACCCAGAAGTAGATTCATCTAAAATAAGGATCGGAGGATCAACGACAAGCGCACGGGCGATCGCCAACCGTTGTCTTTGACCCCCTGAAATATTTGAGCCAAATTCACCCAAAACAGTGCGGTACTTATCCGGTAAGTTACTAATAAATTCATCAGCTTGTGCAATTTGGCATGCTTTGACAATTGTCTCAAATGTAGCGGTCGGAGATCCTAACTTGAAGTTCTCTAAAATGGAACGGCTCCAAAAATGGGGCTCTTGGGGTACCAATACCACTTGCCGACGCAAACTTTCAATCGCTAAATCTTGTAGATTGTAACTACCAATGCGTACCGTCCCTGATTGATAGGGATGCAGCCCAGCAATGATTTTTGCTAACGTGCTTTTTCCGCAGCCGGATCGACCGACCATCGCTGTTACTTTCCCGCCTGGAATCACTAACGAAAAATCTTGTAAAAGATTCACTCGCCCTGGATAAAAAAACTGTAGACCTTGACAGGAAATGTTGGCATGAGGAGATAGATCAACAAATGCCTTGTGGATATTGTCTACTGATTCTTCCGTGGCATCAATGACTTCGCCAAACCGTTGAACAGCGGCTTGGGCGCGTGCAAATTCATCGACAAAACCAATCACAAAGCCAATCAAGCCTACAAAGTTAGCATTCATACCGTTGAATGCCAACATCTGACCGATACTCAAATGCCCATTTATGACCAGCGTGCTGCCATACCAAAGCAGCAAAATACTGCCAAGACTAGAAGTTACACTGGAAAAGCGATTGTTAGCAATTCCCAGCTGAGTTGTCCGATATTCCTCGTTTGCTAAGCGACCATAACGGCTTTGTAATTCATCCCAAATTTGAGACTCTGCATTAGTGGTTTTAAAGGTGAGTGCCCCTTTAAAGGTCTCAACTAATATCCCTTGGTTTTCGGCATCAAGTTCGAGGACTCTGCGCGATCGCCGCCGCAGCATCGGGACAAATAACATCGTGATTAGAGTCATTACCCCCGCCACGCCCACCGAGAGTAACGTTAGGCTGGGGCTATAAAACACCATCAAGCAAAAGGAAACAACCGATGTAAAAAAGCGACTAGGCAGCTCAATTACAACGTCAGAAATCAGATTATTGATGCGTGAGACATCTTCCAACCGGCTAACAATTTCACCACTACGTCGAGTTTCAAAATATGACAACGGCAGCCGCAATAGCTTACTGCCAAACTCCAGTGTCATCCCGAGCTCTATCCGCTGAGCAAAATTGGCAACCAAATTGTGCTCCACTAACTTGAGCACATTGTTAATAACCGCCAGAATAGCCACCGCAATGGAAACAGTGGCAAGCAAATTCGTGTCTCCACGCACCAACACATCATCAGTGAGGATTTGAATTAAAAACGGATTTGCCAAAGAAAGCAGTCCGATAATTTGCGCATACAAAGAGGCCTGAATAATGCTATTGCGGTGAGGCCACACCCGGCTCAAAAAACGAGAAAATCCCTTAGGACGATCACTCTCTTGGGCATAAAATGCTTCTGCATCAGGAACTAGCAGCAGAATTGTTCCATTTTGCCACCCTTTAGTCAGCTTTTCTTTATTGAGGTAGCGCACCCCCAAGGCCGGGTCAGCCACAACATAGCGATTACGCTGCTTACCATAAAGCACCACCCAGTGCGTCCCTTTCCAATGAATAATCGCAGGCAAAGGAATTTTGCCTAGATTGTCCAATACATTTGCCGCTGTCTTTCCTGAACGGGCATGAAGCCCTAAGCTCTCAGCACCTCGTCGCAACCCCAGCAAGGTAGTCCCCAACTGTCCCGTCCCGACAGCTTCTCGCACTCGCGTAATCGTAAAAGTTCGTCCATGATATTTGGAGACCATCGCTATACAAGCTGCCCCGCAGTCTTCTTCGCTATTTTGTTGGACAAATGGATACTTCATTTGAAACGGGGCTTGGAGTAGGCAAAAATAATCTAGTAGGTCATTTTTGATGTGTTTAGGAATGTCATAAGAGACGTCTGAACTATGACGAAGTTTCTGCCAAATGCTTGGCACTAACTTGATTTTAAGCGTTCAGGAATATATGTCTGATAAAAATCACGGTAATAACAAGATTTATTTCTATGGGCACGGCACTGCTGAATCATTACATCTGAGCCACCATGCCAGTCAGTTATTGAATTGCGGTTTCCTTAGATATTTTCACTTCAGGGATAAGACAATGGTAAGGATGCTCCCATGAGATTTGTGCCTGTGCAAACCGAACCTGCATCGCTAGTAAATTTTCTTCAGCCGAAGGCGAATCTAGAGCATTCAAGCATGAAGACTGAAAGCTATACCAGCTTTGCACAAGCGCTTCTGCGACTAAATGAGATCGGCTCAAATCAGCAGAGCTATCAGACCACCGAGTAACTCCTCCTTTCACAACATCAGCAACGCTGATGCCAGCATCCGGATACAGTGATTGGGCAAATACAGGCCAATCCGTCCTCAGCATCGGGGTTGTTACATCAGATTGAGCACAGGTCTCTCGAATTTTGTGGAGTAGCGGCATCACTTGTCCAAGGGCTGTCTTTTCTATTTGCAGAACCACGGCCTCTGGGCCTTGGTATCCTTCGGGGCCATAAGGTACTTGCAATGTGTAAGGTATGGCATCCTCACCATTGAGTGCTGTGGTTAGCGTTTCCATAATCACAGGCAGTGCAGCGATCTCAGCCGAAAAATAGATCTCTGTTGCTTGAACCAACTCGCTGACAGGGCCACAATCACCAATGGCAACATACACACCCGGTTCAAATTGATAGCTAGGTAGTCGAATAGAAATCGCTGCATCAGTCTGATTTTCTAACCGATCGGCTTGTGCATCAACGCTCAAATTGTTTGTAAAATTGTTTGTAAAATTAATTGTCTGCTGCTCGGGTTTAAGATGGTTTAAGCGATTAACATGCACGATTACACCGTACTTTTCTACAGCTAGTGTGCCATCAGATTCTTCGCCCAGCAGTTGCCAACCAGGATCAAAATAGCCGTTCCCTTTGTTGTATAGAGAAAACTGTTCTAGTAGCCCTAAATGAAGACCTCCACCAATTCGCTCGTTCGTCAATTTCGGAATGGGATTGGATCCATTAGTGAAATTCTCATTAGCAGCATTCATAGCAAGCTCAACACACTGCTCTGACAGACAAAAAGTTTCGTACAAAAAGGATTTTAATCGTAGCTGCAAATACGATCTTGCAAACGATTCTGGCATCTGAGAAAACTCTCTAGAAACCATATCATCGGGTTCCCATTGATCACGGTTCGGCGCAATTAGTGTCAGCCCCCTCTCGTTTAGAACAATCTTTACTTTAGCCATTTCTGCTAAAAGAGACTGGCAATAAAGCCGTTGCTGCTCAGAAAAATCAGGGTCATTCAAGTTTCCTGATGCTCTAGCTTTATCGTCAGCAGCAGGATGTATCGACACTATCATTGATTGACTTCCTGCATAATAGTGTTGCGCTGTGCAATCCCATTTACCGCTGACTCTATCTCCACCTTAGACTGGCCAACTACCGTTGATAGTGATGATTCAGGCTGACACAGTAGCGATTTAGCCACTTGCAACATTGCCATTTCCGCATTGCCTAAAGAATACTTGTGAGCAATGTAAAGCTGCACCTGACGAATTAACCCTAGCCCAGCAAATTGAATAAGTTGAGTCAGAAAATTAGGCCGGTAAGACAAAATCTCTGGAAACTGTTTGATATAACTCTTTATTAGGGCCTCAATGCTTGGCTGCACGGCCGATAGGGGTACTCTCGCTTTACTCAGAGTCGTATTTAAGTCTAAGTTGGCACTGACCGGCAGGCTTGTCAGCCATAGCTTTAGGTAATTAGAGATCAGTTCACCTAAGTCGTATGCTGGATCACCCCATGTCCACTTTTCCCAATCAATTACATTCACTGTAACTTGAGGCTGATGTATTGTAAAACTAGCGGCATCCCGCAGCAAAAAATTCGCAAAGCGGGGATCTCTATGCACAACGCAGCAAGGATCAAAAGATTGGTTAATAGCTTCAATGGCGCTGCCAATAGCAGGATAGCGCTGATAAAACCGAAAAAATTTAAGGGCATCTGTTGGGATGACACAAAACGTCTCTGGAGTAAGCCTTCGTAGGCCTAAAAGAAAATCAGGCAACAGATGCTTTTCAGGATTTTCTGCATCCTCGGCTCGATAGCACTCTAGAACAAAATCTTTACACTCAGAGTTTTGAAATGTGCTGCTATGTAACTCAGCAAAGTTTCCTCCTAGGGCAGTCGCAACTGTTAAAGGCAAAATCCCATCGACAGTCTGACAACGACTCGTAGCATCTGTTTCAGATTTTTTTTTCTGAAACCTATTTTCCTGATTGGTTAACGCATTGTCACAGAAGTCGTCATAAAAATCGCTCAAGTCACAAACATCACTCAAAAAAGGGAAAACAAGAATTGAGTTGTCTGCGTCAAAATGCAGTGGGGAAACGATTCGCGATCGCATATCTGCCAACGCCGAGATTTTTTCTAGCAGCTGATAAAAAGACCATTCATGAAATATCTCACCTGAGGCTTCGCCATCAATGTCATGGGGTTCTTGTTTAATGAGTAAACTGCTATTGTCACTGCTTATCTTCAGAGTAAAGTTTTTACCTGCCTGAGGCTGTAAGCCGTCACACACTTGGTCTTTAGAATATAGTCCAGTTTGAACTAGGTACGCAAAAACATTTTCAGAATCCAACAAAAAAGCCATATTATGTCGGCCAATCAAAAAAGAGCTTTAGTCAAAATCTGTTAAAACAGCAACCCGTATAAAACGGCCTGCCAAAAAGACGAATGTGATATTCGCGACGCGACAATCGAAAAAGATTTTGATAGAATTTAGAAGCTGCTCTGAGGCTATGTGCCGTAACCCCAGAGCAATTGTGTTAGTGAAACCTAACAAAGCGACTGATAAACTGAAAAGGCTGAGTCAAGATTGCCCGTTAAGGGGCCACCTGACTTATCCTTTTTAGTTTTCAGCTGTTTAACAATGGTATAGGAACCGTACAGACTTGAACTTTTTAAAGCGAGACTTGCTAGAACTAGACTTTTTGAACTTTTTAAAGCGAGACTTGCTAGAACTAGACTTTTTCCTTTTCTTGCTGCCACCAGCAAGAAAAGCTTCATCTGCTGCGGAAAGCTCAGTTAAAAAGCCTTCGCAATCATCAAACAAAGCGATACCTTGATCGTCAATCATTTTTAGTTTTCTCCAAGTTAAGAGAGAGGACATTTAGATATTAGAGAGCAGTAACTTTTTTTGAAAAGAAAATACTCTCTATTTCTATGTTTATTTATTTTTCATATGTTGTCAACCCTGCCGTTTATAATGTTTTTTGCAATGTAGGGAACTTCAAAAAAGCTATTTCGTCCTTTAAGAATTGCATTGATTTGACTCGACAATTTGTAGTGATTCAAAACTCAATAACACTGACATATATCTACCTGTAAATCATCTATGTAGCCATCTGAAAAATTTATTTCTCAGATTCATCTTTTGCTGCTCAAAGCACCTTCAAAAATGTCTAAAAATTCAAATCCAACCCATAAACAATATATCTGTATTGCTCTTACAATAGGCATTTAGCCTTTTATTTCTGATCAGAAAACTTGTCTTTCAAGAAGCCTAAAATTATTTCTATAAATTCGATAGCTCGTCGTTTTACACATAGAGTATGACAAGCAAAATTTTTCAGCGAAAACATACGAAAATTTATATTTTCACTGCATTATTAATGACGAAGTTATAGGGTCTGTCTAAATTAACCGGAATTGCTATGAACTCAGTTTTTTTGAAATGATTGTTTCTGATCACTATGCAATCTAAACAGGCAACTAAGACTTTATTTAGAGTTGAATTGAGCTAAAGAAATTTATTAACAGCTGTATTGGTTCACTCAAAATAAACATCTTTAGCCCTAAAAGACCAAAATACTGTTTTAAGAACCTTAGAACTCTGCTTTCAGCTGTTGGGATATGGCACCTAAAACAGATTGAACGGCCTGATTCTCAGCCAATATTTTTATTCCCCTACTGTTTAGATACGTCTATCGAAAAACATTATTTCACACTGGAATTTTAAGACAATTACTAAAAGATCATACTTTAACGTACTGACATCTAAGTATAATTTATGACTATAGACTTTAAACTAAGGCTTTAAAAACTCTTAACCCTTTCTTAATAAAGAAAAGATTTGGCAATCTGCGAATGCATATGTCTATCTGATCGCACCTTTTTCCTTGATGTATGGGATTTCTGACGCATCTCTCTACCTGTTATTTAAGAGTATTGAGGCCCCTTGTCTTAAACTGTTAGATCGATGCAATCAAAATGTAATGGAAAAGTAATTAAAAGTGAGTTGTATAGAAGACAAAATCCTCTAGGAGATAACGCGCCGTGTATTAGAAGCAGTTTATGAACCCAGAATTATTTCATTCTAAAGAGAGATTTGAGGAAATCGAGGCCCTGACCAGCTTTGCGCTGAGCCTGAGCCATATTATTGAAGCCGTGGTCTCGATACAAATTGAGGGCTAGATTACGGGCCGATGCAAAGTTGTTGGGTAGCGGTTGCACCCGAATTCTGGAAGCATCTTTGCCTTGTGTCACATCGCGGACATAATGAACCTTATGTCTTGGTGCGCGTTCCCTACCGCCGCAAAGCGACGCGGGGTCGCACCGCTTCTCCACATGCCAATACTCTCGGTAAGATTCAGGGGGTGCTGTCGATTGTTGGGATCAGCGACGGTCTCGGCAGCCCTTTGCGAGAGGCTATCAGTGCTTGAGCGAGGAAATCAAGAGGAGAGCGCTGTTGAGCCTTCAAGGTTGTCACCGTCGTCATCATGCGAGCGACAAAGCGACTGCCCGCTTTACTGTTGGAGCCAAAACTATGTTTGCGCCACAACACGGCGGCAGGCCGCAGGGCCCGTTCAGCCACATTATTTTTCGGTTCGACTCCTTCTCGTTCGACAAAAGTCCAAAAGGCCGTTTCAACGGTTAGCATCTGGCGACAGGTGCCCATCGTCTTGGCCAAGGGCGTCTTCTCTCCGGTGGCCACGTCATAGTTAGCGCCTTCTTCGAGTAAGCGCTTGATTTCTACTCGAATGGGTTTCACCTGCTCAGCAAAGCCCGTTCGAGTGAGCGTGCCATCGCGTACCTGATACCAAGCCGTAAATAACCGCTTCTGTTGCTTGAGCAATGCCGCCCCTAATTGCGCCGATACCCCGCTGCGCTCGGCAATCTGGGTGAAGTCTCGCTTGAGATGTGCCCAACAGACCTGCCGTTGGTCATTGGTCAACCAAACGTAAGACCCACATCGGTCATTGCCGACAATACCGCCAAAGTCTGCTATCAACATCTGCTGGGCAACCGCCTTCGAGCGAGAGAGAAATATCTCGAAGGCGGTTGCCAAAGACGTGACGACTACCCACAGCCAGCCTTTTGTCTTCTTTGGATTGTGACCATCTCCGTATTGAACGCTTCATCCAGCAGGACTTGCGATCGCACGCCTGCGGATAATAATTCTCGATTCGCTCACACGACTCCGGCGGATATCGCTTTTGACTCTTGCCTGCGTGACCGGGCTGTGCGCCCAGCTTGCGACCACTTTTTGGCAGTGCCTTAAATCCTTTGAACTTGTCCGCTGACAGTGGTTGTGATGAATTCTTACTGCTCCGCTTGAGCTGTTCTTTTAGACCTTCATTTTCCGCTCTAAGGCGCTTGTTCTCCGCGCTGAGCTCCCGATTCTCCTCTTTTAGCGTCTCGAACTGTTTCTCCAAATTGTCAATTCTACTCAACAGACTCTCCACCAAGGCTTTGATGATTGACGGCGTCTTTTCCCAGTCTGATTCATTTATCTCGGGGCTCTGCCGAGCAGATGACTCTTTCATTCGCTTAATCTAACAGCTTTTCTTGCCAATTCTTCGCCACATAACTTTCATACGCCCTGAATCCTTACAGTTATGACCGGGTGGTCAAAGTCAAAATGTCTAAGTTCAAACGCAAGACTCGTCTGCATCAGAGCCGTTCTAGAAACATCAAGAATGACTTGGAGATTTTTATTCTATAAGCTGCATGAGACTTTCATTCACGGGTATTGGGCTTAAGTTTATACCCCAAAGATAAATTAAAACAGCCCCGGATAGACAATACTATCCGGGGCTGCCTGGGTCTGCTTACGCTAAAGGCTACATCAGTAGCAGTGCCTCCTCAGGAGTAGAAAAAATAGACACAATTTCGAAGCTGCTAGCCTCTAGCGCTGAGGCTTGAACACCTTTCAAAATCGCCAGCGTTTCGCCGCTGCTAGTAATGCCAAGCAGGGCGTCATTGCCGTTTTGCGTGATCGTCAAATCAGCAAAGGTCAGTTCACCTTCGACTAGACCAATCCGGTCGATGCCCACCTCAAAGTCGAGAATGGTGTCGGTGCCGTCGCCATTGCCAAACACGAACAGGTCACTGCCGCTGCCGCCGGAGAAGTTGTCGCCAACGAGGATATCGTTACCGACACCACCCATGATGATATCGTCACCATCGTCACCCCAAATAAGGTCATCACCGGCATCGCCGCTGAGGATGTCGTTGCCAGCTTTACCACCAATGCGGTCATTTCCTGCACCGCCGAAGATGATGTCGTTACCACCAGGTTCACCATCTTGAGTAGAGCGATCGTTTCGATCACCTCGCAGTATATCGTCACCATCGCCCCCTTCAATAATGTCATCACCAAGACCACCCGCAACGGTGTCGTTCCCACCTAGTGCCTGGATATAGTCGGAGGTGTCTGATCCTACTATGGTCTCTCCATCCTCAGTCCCAACAATTATATCTTGACGAACATCATCGATTGTAATTGTGATACTTCCTTGAGTGGGGCTAACATCGTAGGCTTCACCTTGGACAAGATTAAAGGTAAAGGTTTCCAGACCTTCGACAACCTCATCCTGGAAGACGGGCACCGTAATGATGGCAGTCGGATCAGTAAGACGGAAGAAGAAGCCGCTGACATCGTCGTCGGTGCCAACGATTTCGCCTCCTGTAACTACAATCCCTTCAACTAAACCAGTGCGAGCATTGCCGTTAATGGCAAATTCACCCAACACCCCAGGTGAACCACTGTCGATGAAGACAACAAGGCCATCCTCTGGAAGAACCGAGCCCTCTTCTATATTCAAGGACAAAGTCAACACCGTCTGATCGCTTTCGTACAGCGCTTCGGGAGTTGCATTAATTCCCACCACTGGCACCGTCTCAGGAATCACGCCATCGGTAACAGTAAATGTAGCAGTGTTCGCGGCGGCGGCATCAATGTTGTAGCCCTCGCCGTCTACCAACGTGATGGTGTAGGAGGCATCTTCTTCTTTGAAGATGTCATCAATGACAGGTAAGCGTAGAACTGCATTGGGCTCGGTAATAGTCAGACGCTGCAATACCTTGACGAAGTTACCGTCCTCATCAGTGATTGTCTCACGGAACCCGCGCGAGATAGTAATACCCGTGTTGATATTCTCTCCCCGGCCGGAAGGCGCAGTGATTTGCTCACCGAAAAGGTTCGGGTCAGTAATTTCCATAACTACAGTGGTGCCAGATTCGGGAATTGTGCCAGTGGTGCTGAAGTTAAGTTCCAGGACGCTGCCCTCAGATTCGCTCACTAGCGTGGGAGAACTACTGGCCAGGGTTACCACAGGAGGCTCCACTGCATCCTCAATCGCGAAGGTAACGCTGTCGCTACCGTCCCGCCCTTCGTAAGCTTCGCCTGGAACAAGAGTAAAGGTGAAGGTTTCTGTTCCTTCGGCAATGTCATCAGGGAAAACGGGCACCCGAATGTTGACATTGCGCTCATCCATCCGCAAGAAGAATCCGCTGGCATCTTCGTCGGTGCCAACAATTTCGCCACCGCTGACAACGACCCCTTCGACTTCGCCAGTGCGAGCACTACCATTGATGTCAAATTCACCTAAGGCAGCAGGGACATCGCTATCGATAAAGACAACCAAACCACCTTCTTCAGGGAAGGGCGTCTGGCGGCTGGCAACTAAGGATAAGCTGAGCACTGTCTGCTCACTCTCATACAGCGTGCCAGGGGTGGAGCTCAAGCTAATTGAGGTCAACTCCGTAGGCACTTCGCCATCGGTGACAGTAAATGTAGCAGTGTTCGCGGCGGCGGCATCAATGTTGTAGCCTTCGCCATCTACCAACGTGATGGTGTAGGAGGCATCTTCTTCTTTGAGAATGTCATCCACTACAGGCAGACGTAGGGTAGCATTGGCCTCGGTAATCACTATTCGCTGCAAGAGTTTGACGAAGTTGCCGTCATCATCATTGATGGTTGTGCGCGAACCTCGGGGAATTGTGATGCCAACGTTGTCTCCTTCACCGGAAGGACGACCAATTTGCTCACCTAGCAAGAGTGGATCGGTGATTTCTAACACCACTGTTGTGCCAGATTCAGGAATTGTGCCTATTGCACTAAAGTTCAGCTCCAGAACGCTGCCTTCAGATTCGCTCAATAGTGTGGGAGAACTACTCGTTAGAGTCACGATTGGAGGCGTATCCGTATCGTTGATGGTGACGCTGAAACTTTCCCGTCCTTCTCTAACCTGATAGTTTTCACCATCACGTAGTGTGAAAACAAGAGTTTCATCACCTTCAACAACATCATCTTGAAATACTGGTACTGAAATGGATGAAAACTCTTCGGTGACTCGGAAAAAGAATCCACCGGCCGTCTCATTGGTGCCGACAATGCTGCCCCCTGCAACAACAATACCTTCAACCACGGTTTCAGCTTCAGGTAGACGGGGGTTGGTGGCGTTGACATCAAATTCAGCAATGGCCCGAGGCGGCCCTTCTACAAACACCACAACACCTTCGTCTGGAATTTCACCGCGAGTTCTGAGGTTGATGGTAATTGCCGTGGGTTCACTTTCATAGAGTGTGCCAGGAGTAGACGATATCTCTACTGTTGGCCCGATGCCGCCTACAACCCCATCAGTGACCGTAAATGTGCCGCTACTGGCGTTGGAGTTAACGGTATAGCCCTCGCCTTCCGCCAGAGTGTAGGTAAAGGTTTGGTCAGGTTCTTCAATCAGATCATCTAGTACAGGAATGGTGATGCTGGCAGTTGCTTCCGTGATGGTGAATGAGAAGTTGCTCAAGAATCCAGTTCCGGCTGCAGCCTCATTGGAGTTGGTTTCACTAGGGTCACCGTCCTCAAGAGAGAATCGATCTAGAATGCCTCCGACGACAAAGCCATTGTCGGGATTGACGAAGCCATTATCGAAGCGATAGAGAATATTGCCCGTTTCTGCATCAAAGCGTGTTTGGGCAACGGTGAACTGCTGCATGATGCGAGCCACATCGCCTTCGAGGTTGACGGTGATGCCGCCTTCAGGAATGTCGCCTTCGACGCTGAAGTTCATCACCAGGGCATTGCCTTCGGCTTCGCTAATAACTTCAGGGGTAGTGCTAAAGCTAACGATGGGAGTTGTTGGTTGGGGGGTAGGAGGCGCAACCCCATCTTCGATAGTGAGCGTGACTTGGCTGGCAGCGGGGTCAACCTCATAGAGTTCGCCATCGAGCAGGGTGAAGGGCAGTACTTCGGTGCCTTCGGCCACATCGTCTTGGAAGACAGGAACCGTCACCGTCGCAGTGGGGTCGGTAATGCGTAGGAACAGGGAACCAGCTACTTCATCGGTGCCGACAATGTTGCCCCCTGTGACGCTGACGCCTTCAACCACCGTTTCAGCTTCAGGTAGACGGGGATTAGTAGCATTGACATCAAATTCGGCAATGGCACGAGGGGGGCCAGCCAGTTGCACCACCAACCCTTCTGGTGGAATCTCGCCTTCAGTCGTAAACGTGAGTTCAAGAACGGTCTGCTCCGCCTCTATGAGCGTCGTCGGTGTTGCTGTGACGCCTACCGTAGGCCCAACACCACCTGGCACACCATCGGTGACCGTGAAGGTGCCGCTACTGGCCTCGGGGTTGACGATGTAACCGGCCCCATCTGCCAGGGTATAGGTGAAGGTCTGGTCGGGCTCCTGGATGAGGTCATCAAATACCGGCAGAGTAATACTGGCGGTCGGCTCTGTGATGGTAAAGCTAAAGTTGCTCAAAAAGCCTGTACCTGCGACGGCTGGGTTGGAGTTGTCTTCGGCCGGGTCGCCATCTTCTAGGGCGAATACCTCCAGGATGCCACCCACAACATTGCCAAAGTTATCGTTATCGGCCTCAAAGGAGGTGTCAAATCGATAAAGGATGTTGCCCTCTGGAGTCACACGGGTTTGGACTGCTCCATCTCCATCTGGGGCTAAGAACTGTTGCAGAATCTCTGCCACATCCCCTTCGAGGTTGACGGTGATGCCGCCTTCAGGAATGTCGCCTTCGACGCTGAAGTTCATCACCAGGGCATTGCCTTCGGCTTCGCTAATAACTTCAGGGGTAGTGCTAAAGCTAACGATGGGAGTTGTTGGTTGGGGGGTAGGAGGCGCAACCCCATCTTCGATAGTGAGCGTGACTTGGCTGGCAGCGGGGTCAACCTCATAGAGTTCGCCATCGAGCAGGGTGAAGGGCAGTACTTCGGTGCCTTCGGCCACATCGTCTTGGAAGACAGGAACCGTCACCGTCGCAGTGGGGTCGGTAATGCGTAGGAACAGGGAACCAGCTACTTCATCGGTGCCGACAATGTTGCCCCCTGTGACGCTGACGCCTTCAACCACCGTTTCAGCTTCAGGTAGACGGGGATTAGTAGCATTGACATCAAATTCGGCAATGGCACGAGGGGGGCCAGCCAGTTGCACCACCAACCCTTCTGGTGGAATCTCGCCTTCAGTCGTAAACGTGAGTTCAAGAACGGTCTGCTCCGCCTCTATGAGCGTCGTCGGTGTTGCTGTGACGCCTACCGTAGGCCCAACACCACCTGGCACACCATCGGTGACCGTGAAGGTGCCGCTACTGGCCTCGGGGTTGACGATGTAACCGGCCCCATCTGCCAGGGTATAGGTGAAGGTCTGGTCGGGCTCCTGGATGAGGTCATCAAATACCGGCAGAGTAATACTGGCGGTCGGCTCTGTGATGGTAAAGCTAAAGTTGCTCAAAAAGCCTGTACCTGCGACGGCTGGGTTGGAGTTGTCTTCGGCCGGGTCGCCATCTTCTAGGGCGAATACCTCCAGGATGCCACCCACAACATTGCCAAAGTTATCGTTATCGGCCTCAAAGGAGGTGTCAAATCGATAAAGGATGTTGCCCTCTGGAGTCACACGGGTTTGGACTGCTCCATCTCCATCTGGGGCTAAGAACTGTTGCAGAATCTCTGCCACATCCCCTTCGAGGTTGACCGTGATGCCGCCTTCGGGAATGTCGCCTTCGACGCTGAAGTTCATTACCAAGGCATTGCCTTCGGCTTCGCTAATAACTTCAGGGGTAGTGCTAAAGCTGACGATGGGAGTTGTTGGCTGGGGGGTAGGATTCAGTTGTTCTTGTGTATCTGCCAGGGTCAGCGTTACATCACTAGCACTAGAACTGACGGTATACCCCTCACCTGGCAAAACGGTGAAAGTGGTTTGCTCTACGCCGATATCATCGTTCCGCAAGGGACCATTAGGATCGGTTAGCGCACCATTTTCTGTCCGATCTTGATCGTTGAAGATGGGAAGCTTAATGGTTGCGGTTTGAGAGGTCATTGCGAAGGTGAACCCGCTGTTGTCTGAGTTGCCGCCCACGAGCTGTCCGCCTGTAGCTGAAGCCTGGGGGGGCGGTGGAAAAATATCGAAGTCACCTAGAGCAAAAGGTTTGCCTGTTGCAAGATCTATTAGCAGGGGACCTGTTGGTGCCTCGCTCAAGGTAAGAGTAAAGGTGACTTCTGAGCCCTCATTTTCAACCAAGGTGGTGATATCTGAAGTGATGCTTACTTCAGGTAGGGTAAGTGTTGGCGGTTCGATGGGGTCTGGTGTAATGGGTACTTGACTAGCATCATCGTAAATGGTCACTTGAGCCGTATCGGTGCCGACGGTGCCACCTGAAATCGCTGAAACTGTCCAAGTGTAGGGATCAGGGCCTTCGTTAATGAAGTCATTAAAGACAGGAACATCGATAGTGGCTCTTTGCTCAACAATTGTAAGTTCAAAGGCGGAGAAGTCTTGATTTGGAGAGATATCAACGGGTTGATCGGCTAATCCGGTGGTGGTTAAGGAAAATAAATCCCATTGGTTAATAGCCTGAGGCGTAGTGCTCTCAAAGCGGATTTTGGTGCCTTCCGCTGGAGGTGCTTCACTGAGTTCAAAAATAAAGCTAAAAGGCGTTCCTTCGCTTTCAATCAGAGTGTCTGTGCTGACGCTGAAGTTTACAACAGGCTCGAAGTAGCCTGTATATGTAGCCTGTAGCTCATTAGAGAAGGCTAGCGGCGTGCTTAGATTACCAAGTTGAGTATTGAGTGTCCAGCTTGGGCGATCTTCGATTGAAGGGGCTTCGTCGTTGCTTACTCGACCCACTCGCTTTGTAGAGGCTGCGATATTAGCCCCTGTAAGTTGCCGAAGCTGCTGTAAAAACAGATAGCCCATTGCGCCTTTGGCCACCTGACAGCCGTAGAGCAAGAGGTCTTTGCCTTTGAGCACAGTTGCCCAAGTGGTAAGTGCGCTCTCGTACTGATTGAGCGTTTCCAAGTTGAGCTGTGTGCTGCCTAGCTGAAGGCAACCGGGCGTTCCGTGAGAAACAATGTGAAGGCTGGAAAGATGACTGAAGTGTTGTAGTGCTTCTGTGATTTGGGCGATCGCATCACGCTTTTCAGAAAGTAATAGAACATCAAAGTGCGAAGCCCTAGCATCGGCAAATAATGCAGACGCATCATCAACACCCGCATCAATAACAACAAGAGAATTTTTTGAAATATTTGAGAGTTCAGCGCTCTGGACACCGAGCATTTGACCCGGTGTCAACAAAATAGAAGTCATGGATTATTGTTCCTTAAATGTCTTGAAAGATGAAAGACGCTCCTGTGAGGTCTTCTTTGTTCTGAATTCACATGTATTAAATCTATGCACCCTGTCATAGTGTCTATCGGACTTCACGCTCGAACGTAATATGTCAAGTTCGATAGAAAAGAATGCATCACCTGAAGTAGATAAGCCAATGAAAGATAAAAGTGTGATTTGGCTTTGGAAAAAGCCACTTTTCCCTATTCAACAGGCCGTATAAATAATATCGGTCAGCGTTTTTCACAAATTTGAAAAAACACCTTACATATTAATTGACTTATAGGTTGTCATTTTGCAACAGTGTCACTTCGCAACAACAATGTTGTAATTGTTGCCAGCCTTCCCAAAACTAGAAAAGGCTGGCAATGCTCAACTTATACTAGGAAGTCCCTAGCTTCTTCAGGATTCGACACATCCGGCACAATAGCAAAGCTATCTGCGTTTAGAGTTGAAGCATCTACACCATTCAACACTGCGAGGGTTTCGCCACTATTGGTAATACCCAACAAAGTGTTGCTGCCATCCTGAGTGATGGTCAAGTCTTCAAACGCCAACTCTCCTTGGACAAGGCCAATCCGGTCGATACCGACCTCAAAGTCGAGAATGGTATCAGTGCCGTCACCACTGCCAAAGACAAACAGATCACTGCCGCTGCCGCCAGAGAAGTTGTCACCCACAAGGATGTCGTTACCAGAACCACCCATGATGATGTCATCGCCATCGTCGCCCCAGATGAAGTCATCGCCAGCGTCACCACTGAGAATGTCGTTACCGGCTTTGCCACCGATGCGATCATTGCCATCACCACCAAAGATGATGTCATTGCCGCCAGGCTGACCATTTTGCGGGTCGCGGCTGTTGGCATCGCCTCGCAGAACATCGTCACCGGCTCCACCTGTAATGGTGTCGTCACCGAGGTTGCCAGCGATTGTATTATCGTCTGCGGTGCCCTCTATAACATCATCACTATCGGTACCTTCAAGATCCTCAGGCTGAGGTTCAGGTTCTGGTTCCGGCTCAGGCTGAGGTTCTGGCTCAGGTTCAGGTTCAGGCTCAGGTTCAGGTTCAGGTTCAGGCTCAGGTTCAGGTTCAGGTTCAGGCTCTGGTGTCGGTTCAGGCTGAGGTTCTGGCTCAGGCTCTGGTTCAGGTTCTGGCTCAGGCTCAGGTTCTGGCTCTGGTGTCGGTTCCGGCTCAGGTGCTGGCTCAGGTGCTGGCTGAGGAGTGACAATACCATCCCTCAGGGTTAGCGTAACTGAGCTGTTACCACCGACAGTGTAGCCATCGCCATTAGCAATTGAGAACGTGGTTTGTTCCTCACCGATATCATCATTGCGTAGCTCTCCATCTGGATCGCTTTCAGCACCGTTTTCGGTACGATCTAGATCATTAAAAATAGGCAGCGTAATGCTTGCTGTTTGCTCAGTGACGTTGAAAATAAAACCACTGTTATCACTAAAGCCTCTGACCAAAGCTCCTCCAGTCGTAGAGGCTTGAGGCGGGGGAGGGAAAATGTCGAAGTCGCCTAATGCAAATGGTTTACCAGTTTCAACCGATACTTGCAAACCACCTTCGGGCGGAGGAGAGCTTAAGCTAATCGTGAGCGTTACTTCGGTGCCTTCACTTTCAACTAGGACAGTGGTATCTGCACTTAGCGTTATTTCCGGTTCGGTGGGTGATGGCGGTTCGGGTGATGGCGGTTCGGGTGCTGGCGGTTCGGGCGTTGCAGGCACTTCGCTTGGGTCATCATAAATCGTAACTGTCGCTGTGCTATTGCCAACGGTTCCCCCCGAAACGGCTGAAATCTGCCAAACTAGGGATTGAGGACTATCATCAACAAAATCATTAAAAACGGGTAAATCAATAGTGGCTCTTTGATCGATAATTGTGACCTCAAAGGCAGAAAAGTCCAGCGATGGAGATACATCCACCGGCATGTCCGCCAGGCCCGTTGTACTCAGCGAGAACAAATCTAACTGATTAATTGCCTGAGGTGTAGTACTTTCAAACCGAATAACTGTGCCACCTGGCGGAGGTGGTTCACTCAGTTCAAAAATAAAGCTGAAGGGCGTACCTTCACTTTCGATGAGTGTATCGGTACTAAGGCTAAAATCCACCACAGGATCGAAATTGCTCGGATAGCTGGCTTGAAACGCTTCAGAGAAAATTAGCGGTGAAGTAATATCGCCAATTTGAGTATCGAGTGTCCAATTTGTATGTTGGCCTGTACGACCCACGCGCTTTTTAGACGCAGCCAAGTTAGCGCCAGTGAGCTGATGTAGCTGCTGCAAAAACAAATAGCCCATTGCGCCTTTGGCTACCTGACAGCCATAGAGCAAAATGTCCTTGCCTTCGAGCTTGTTTGCCCAGGTAGTGAACTGAGTTGCATAGCGGCTTAGGCTGTCAAAATTCAGCTCACTATTACCCAGTAGTAGATTTCCAGGTGTTCCGTGAGAAACAATATGGAGACTTGATATAGAATTGTGTGCTGCCAGCGCTGCGGTAATTTGCTCAATGCCGTCTTGTTCTGAATTGAGAATAAGAACGTTGGCATGTGGAAGGCTAGAAACTAGAAAAGGTAGATAATCAACACCTGAATCTAGAACAACAAAAGCTCCATGATTGTCTCGATTGTCTATGCTATTAACCAAAGCGGTTGGCGTAAATGAAGTTAGAAGCATTGAAATCTCCTATTTTGGTTTGCTGGAAATGGGAAAACAAAAAAATGGTCTATTCTGTCATTAAGGTGAAATCTCCAAAAATGTACAATAGTAAAAGGTGATAGCATAAATAGTCTGCTAAACAACCAAGGAACGGGCAATTCGCTTGAAACCTGGCGGTGCCGCATAGTGGCCCACAATTTAGCTTCTATCGGCCTCGGCTGAGGGATGCCGCTTCCCAAACTCATAAAAATAGCTTTGGCCCAATTGCGGCAAGCAAAGGTTAAGCCTTGCTGAATTACAAAAATATACTTTAAGCCGTGAGGAGAAGTATATGAGATCCGATGGTGATTAATCGCTTGTGTAGGTTGAGAAGCACTGTTGTTATCTGCCACATTGTTATTTTCTATAATGGTTCCACAGCTTATAAAAGACTGTTTAGGAGCAATTGACCCTGCATTTTTTAGCAATTTTTTTGTTGAAAAAAGTAGCGTGGCCAGTTAGGTGCTCCCATACTGAGGGTCAATAGACGAGCCACCTCGTTGTAAGTGCAAATAATGACTGTTCCATCCATAATGCTCAAAGCATAAAGTATTGGTAAGCTCGAAGGTAAAACTTAAGTTCTCAAGGAACGATAGCCATTTAGTAGGCATCTAGAGAAATTGGCAACCTTTTATGTGCGACGAATATGTCCTAAATACTGAATTTCAAGTTATCGATACTGAATCTCAATAACTTGAAATTCAGTATAACACTCTACATTAATTTGAGTGACGCTTGTTTTATAAAGTCATCATGAAGCTGAAAACACATATAAATCCTTACTTTTAAGATACAGAATCAATGCAGAGTTGCAAATTTTGCAACTCTACCTATTAGCAGTAGCTGATTGCTTCAAGGCTGAGTTCAAACTAGTTATCCAAACTAGTTATTGAGTTGGGTATTGAGTCGAGTAGGTAAGGGCGTGCTCTTGATACCAAAGAATAGATGCCTGTAGGTGATGTCCTAAAAAATGTACAATGAATTCACTTCACGAGCAGCACTGGCTTGTTAATGGTACTAACTTTAACCTAAATGACATCAATTGTCAATAACATCTTAGATTAAGACATGTGAATTTTGTTTCGCCGTTACAAACCGCAGAGCGACGAGCTTAGGGCGGCAGCCCAGAAGACTGATGAAGTCAGGGCATGGAGGTATGGTCTAGACTTGCAACGTTTGCAAATTTATTAGGCGCAAGGGTCATCGAACGGTGTCTTCTACAATTAGGCTATGATCGGGGAGAAGTTCTTCAACGTCGCGAAGCTGCTTGAACCCATATCCTCCTATCCCAACTAGGGTCATTGCCGCTGCTGCGATCGCATACAAAAACGCCATCCCACTGCCCACACCCGTGCCAAATAACGGAGAAAAAGCAGCCGATACCCAATTTTTGGATTGCATCATAGGCTCAAACACTTGGTCGGCCAGAGGGCCTGCGATCAAAGGTGCGATCGCCCCGACGCCCAACCCAATCATTTGATCTGCCGCTAATACCCGCCCTTGCAACTCCGGCGGCACCTTGGCATACCAAATCGCATTGCTAGAGCTATAGAACAGCGGAATTGCCAACGTCGCTGCAAAATGAGAAAACATCCACATCCATGGTGCTTGGCCTAGTGCTAAGGCAATCTTAAACAATCCTGTCGCAATAAAGCCAATCAGCATCCCATCAATTCGCCGCTTGAAACCGCCGCTGACACTGACAGCAAGCGCACCTAAAACGCCCCCTATCCCCGCAGCGGTGGTCACTAGTCCGAGTATCTGCGCATCACCCCCAGAACGTGCCAGTATCATGGGGTTGTAGAGTGCTTTGCCAAGGTCGCTAGGGATTGCAAACAGAGAGAACGCGATCACCATTGCCATTAAACCTGGCTTGCTCCAAATGTAGCGAAAGCCAAAGGTGAGATCTCTCAATCCAAGTGATGCCGATTCCTCACTTCTTTTAGGATGAGGAATAGTCGCCAGTACCAACAGCAAAAAGGCGACGCCAAATGTGCTTAAATCAACTGTGATAATGCCCGTTAGCCCAATAATTGGATACAAACTGCCCGCTAAAATTGGCGAGAAAATGGCCCCTGAATAACCCACCGCCGCCACCATGCTTTCGGCCCTAGTGTAATTCTCTTTAGAAACTAACAGCGCTATAGAGGTAGAGTAAGCCAGCGTTTGTAGCTGCCCGAAACAACCATACAAAGTCACAATAATATAGAGATGCCATAGCTGAAGCAGCCCCTGCCAAAACAATAGGCCAATCATCAGCGTCCCCACTGCGGCGACCACATCGCCTAGCAGTATTAGCTGCTTACGAGGAAAACGATCAACAATAATACCCGCAATTGGCGTAATCGCAATACGTGGCAATTGAGAAAAAAAGGTCACCAGTGCCAGCGTTGTAGCCGATCCTGTCTCTTGCCAGATCCAGATCATTAAGGCAAACACTGTCATATAGCTGCCGATGGTAGATACTAGCTGACCTGCCCAAATTCGTACAAAAACGCCCATTAATAATACTTCCTGACCCTAGCCGTCCTAACAAAAATATTCTTCATTCCTCATCTCTTCTCCCTTATCTCTTACGCTTTTCTCAAAATTTGCTTTACTCAAAATTGCCAGTTCACGCTAGCCGATACACCAAAGGGAGAACCCGGCTGTACGCGAAACTGATCGCGAGCACCCTCAAAATAGCGAATGTTGAATAAATTCTCAAAATTTAATTGGGTTCGGAAGCTATCTTTTTCATAAAAGATCGATGCATCAGTGCGAGTGTAACCGGGTAATTCAAACGGGCGGCGAAGTTCTCCATTGCGATCGCCCACAAAATAGACCCCAAGACCAAATCCTAATCCTTCTAAAGCACCTGACTGAAGCTGATAAGTTGTCCATAAGCCAGCCGAATTTCGAGGTGAGTTAATCAATCGAGTGCCGACCTCAATCTCATTATCCTCGCTGATTCTCGCATCGGTATTTGCATAGTTTGCAATGATATTCCAACCGGGTAAAATCTCTCCTGCGATATCAAGCTCTATACCTGTACTTTTTTGTTCACCAATTTGCACCTGAAAACCAGTGTTAGTCACATCCTGAGTGAGAACGTTAGTGCGCGTTAAATCATAGTAAGCAAGCGTTGCAGACAGTCGTTCATCAAAGAGCGATGCTTTAGCACCTATCTCAAACTGACGGCCCTTTTCAGAGTCAAAGACTTCGCGCTCAAAACTTTGTCCAATGACGGGATTAAACGATTGGCTGTAGCTGCCATAGATCGAAATGTTTTCGCTGGGTTTATATACCAAACCAATCCGTGGACTAAAGGCGGTTTCATTAAGCTCAATGGGTTCTGTACTAAAGCGGTTTGCAGCATCTCGAAAATCTTGATCGACAAAATCTACCCGACCGCCTATTAAAGCAATCAAAGCACCTGAGAAAAAATCGAGCTGTGTTTGGCCGTAGAGACTGTACCTATTGCGGTTAGAAGTTTGATCATTATTGGGAAAAGCCGTTGCCAAATCAAAATATTCAAAGCCCGCTGTACTGTAAATAGGATCAAGAAGGTCAAAGCCATTGGGATTGAGTTCTTGACGCAATACAATGGTGTCTCTTTCTTTTTCAAAAGAAACCTCTGCGCCCATCAGCAAGGTTTGGTCAACACCGAAAACGTCAAAATTCCCGATGAAATTAGTGTTAAAAATAAAGGATTCCCGCTCGCTTGGGTTCGATAAAAACAGTCGTCTAACTTTCGTAATATCAATTTGGCCCCTTGACTGAAAAGGCGAAATGCCCACCACAAAAGTTTCTACAGGTGTCTCTTGAAAAGAGGCTAAAAATTCGTGATTTAGCTCCCAACGATTGTTAAATTCATGATTGAGCCGATAGCCAACCCGAGTGACGTTCACCTCAGATCGCCCTAGCGTTGGCTCTGCTACGTTGGTTGAAATATCTAAGGTGCCAGCTTGTTCAACCAACTCATCAGCAATTTGGGCCCTAAAGGTATCGACAAAGCTGTTGTTGTCGAGTCCAATGGCTGCATAGGCGGGGAGCCCAGAAGAACTTTGACGGGAGCGACTTCTCAGATACTCTAAGTCGAGAATTAGGCTGGTAGTATCTGTATTGACAATCTGTACTGACGGAGATACAAAAAAGAAATCGCCATCTTGAAAGTCAATGAAGCTATCTTCTCCTGAGTATTCAATATTCAAGCGATAGGCCAGCATTCCTTTATCATCTAAAGGGCCGCCAAAGTCTAAGCCAGCACCGTATTCATTAAAGCTGCCGCCATTGAACTCAAATTCGTACCGGGGCTCATAGAGAGGACGCTCTGTTACTAGGTTAATGGTTCCACCTAAGTCGCCTGCGCCAAATAACACAGAGGCTGGCCCCTTTAAAATTTCAATTCTTTCTACATTTGGGAGGGCGCTGCCAAACTGGAGCGTATCATCACGCAGACCGTTTCGAAGAATATTATTATTATTCTCAAATCCCCGAATGAGTGGGGTGGCACTGCGGCTACCCGAAAGGGCTCGTCCGGTTGACACACCACTAGCGTTTCGGAGCGCTTCGTTTAGCGTCCGTGCGTTTTGGTCTTCTAGAACCTGCTCAGGAATAACTTGGATTGCTTGAGGCACATCTAGGATGGCGGTGTTTGTGCGCGTGCCAATGCTGGCGTTTGGCACCCGATATCCTAGTGGCGCAGCGGTAACAATAATCCGCAGGTTATTGCTACTAAAGTCAATATCTGTATTGTTTGCACCGGGCGCAACCGTCACCACATCAAACTCAAGTGCTTCTGATATCCTTTCAAAGTAGGCAACAGGGGGTGTTTCGCTATCGCTGACTACCCTTATTTGAATTTCGCTGCCGCGCTGCTCTATGGTTAAAGATGTTACCCCAGGAATTGGATTTAGCCGCTGATAAATCCCTTCACGGGTAAGCGCACTGTCTGCTAAATCCAGAATCGCATTGGTAACATCGACCGTTAGGGTGGTGCCTTCTTGAAACTGAAAAACTTCAACCTGATCTGGACGGTTTGTGACCAAAACCACTTTAAGTCCATCTTCTACCTCGACGAGCTGGATATCCCTAATTTCGGCAACGGGAGCAGGCCTAAGCTGATCGAGCAAAAGTGGCTCGGACGGAGGGGAGAAAGAGGGCGGTACAGACGGCTGCTCGGCCTGAGCGGTAGAGTCCAGTGGAAAAGACTGAGCGTCTCTTTCGATTTGGGCTTGTGTTTGGGCTTGTGTTTGGGCTTGTGTTTGGGTTTCTGTTTGGGCTTGGCTAGTTGCTGTTGTTGGCAGAAACATTAGCAATGGAGTTAGCAACAGCGAAGCCAGTAAAGCATGCCAACTATTTCGCGCACGCAAAAAAAACAACGCCAGAAGTAACTTCATACTTAACTCTCTACTATTCAATGATCGCTGCGCAAAGGTCACTGCGCAAAAAAAGGATTATTGAGGAACGGGTTCTTCAAGTGCAGACGATGGCGCAATATCAGGCGGTTCTGGCGCTATTTGTTCTGAAGAACTAGAATCTGGCTCAGGTGCAGGCTCCTGGATCTCTTCTTCTTGTATGGGGGCTTCGGTGGCTGACGCATTGTCAGCTGAAGTGTCTTCTATAATAGGTTCGCTAGCTTCACTTGGCTCTACTAAAGTATCGGTTTCTGCCGCCTCGCTCTCTGAATCATCAGTCTCTGAAGCACCAGAAGACGGGCCAGAAGACGGGCCAGAAGCGGGTGAGGATGGTCGATCAGACGGAATGCTCCGAATTTGTTGTTCTATAGGCAGGTCAATGGTGCGAATCTCGCCTGCTTGTTGAGCTTCTTCGTATTGCTCAGAATTGGTGATTACATACACAACATCGACCGACACCTGACCCCCTAGCCCTTCAGGATCTTGAAAGCGCCAGTTCTTTTTGGCTTCTTCTAAGGCTGCTTGATCAAAGGCAGCGTTACCGCTAGAAACTTCAATCACGGCTTCAATGACTCTACCGTTCTGATCAAATATTGCGTTGATAACGGGCTGGCCTTCAATTTCTTCGCGGCGAGCGGTGATTGGATATTCTGGTAAAGAACAGGGATTGCAGGTTACCTGGCGTGAGGTGGGCGATCGCCGCTCTGCTAGCGAAATTTCTTGTACGGGTGTGCGCGGCCTGGGAGGATCAAAAGATTCTGGTTCAATCGGGGGAGAACTATCGGGGAGGTTGATGCGATCGCTCCCTTCAACCGGCTCTCCTGATCCCGTAACCAGGCCCACCGCAGCAGATTCACCCACTGCGCCTGCGCCGTCAATTGCGCCATTTTCCGTGGCGATCGCAGGGGCAATCGCCACAGTATCGGCAGCGGCTACCTCATTAACGGGTACGGGCTCAGCATTAGTCGCTAGTGGTGCTGCCGATGGCCGCTCCGCAGAAGCAGCAGGTTCTGGATTTTCTGTGAGGGGCTCCGGCTCTGGGTCGGGTGTTTGCTGTACTACCTCTTCTTCTACCACAATTTCAATTGGCGTGGCTTCTATCTGGGCAGACTCTTGGGTCGAACCAGAGACTAATCTAGAAATCCAAGGCAAAGAGAAAAAGTGAATACCACCAGCGACCACCGTGCCTACGGCTAAAACACGCCACATAATCCGAATTTCTCGGCGGTACTGCTCGAAATTATCTTTAGAAAAACCCATTACGGCCCAAGTGAGGGTGAAGGTTGCTATCACTTAGCATCACATAGATTATCAGTAATCCTTCCTTATTAATAAGCTCTATTTTTAAATGTCATTGCTAGCACTCAGGCTGAAAGCTATATCTTTACAGCACTGTTGCTGTATTTAGCGATATTTACTCAGGTCAACCTGTTTTAACTATCACTCACAATACTTGACAATGAGTTTCATTTATAGATAAAGTACCTTAACTACAAATGAAATTCAAGTGCCGTGCCGACAAGTCTGATGACTTCATCGCTAGGCAATTCTATTTTTATGCTGCAGCACCATTCACTAACCCTTATGGAATCGATCTAAGGACTGATCCGCTACTATGTCTACTCGCGAAATGTTTGCTGCTGGCGGTATTGTCATGTGGCCCTTATTGCTATTCTCTCTTTTGGTTTTGATTTTGACCATTGAGCGTGCAGTATTTTGGCTGCGGATTAGGCGGCGACAGCGTTCGCTGATTAAGCAGGTGCTGGGTCTTTACAGAGATCGTCCTTCTGATGCGATCGCCCTACTTAAAAAGAGTCTTAGCTTCCCGGTGGCACGTATTTTTTTAGAAGCGTTGGAAGTTGAAAATGCCTCTCCTAGTCAGTTTAAACTGGCCCTAGAGGGCGCGAGTCATGCTGAGATGCCGCTGCTTAAGCGTTTTTCTAGTGTATTTCAAACTGTCATTGCGATCGCGCCACTGCTTGGTCTGCTTGGCACTATTTTGGGTCTGATTCGCTCTTTTTCGGCAGTTCGTATTGGTGAGGTTGGTGCGGATGCTAATGCAGTCACTGGGGGCATCAGCGAAGCGCTAGTGTCTACCGCGGTGGGCATGGTTGTGGCCATGTTTGCACTTGCCGCTTTCAACATATTTCGCTCCTGCTACCGCCGCCAAATATCACTCTTGCAAGAGTATGGTAGCCAGCTAGAGATTTTATACGAGCGGCAATATCACAACTACAGCTATCCAGAAAAGGGGGCCTATGCATCTGCCCAACGATGACTTAGAAGAAGAAGTCTCAGTTAATATTTTGCCAATGATCGATGTGATCTTCGCTATTTTGACCTACTTTATTATCTCTTCTCTCTTTCTCACCCGATCTGATGGCTTACCCATTAATTTGCCTAATGCGCAAACTTCTCAACAGCAGCCAGATGCAAACTTTGTGGTCTCGGTAGATGCGCAAGGCCAAGTGAGGCTCAACCAAAACATCATTCTAATATCAGATCTTCAAAGCACTATTAAGCAGCAGATTAATCCGGGCCAAGCCGCCGTGGTGACCATTCGCGCTGATGAGCAAGCCTCGCACGGTGAAGTTGTAGGTGTGATGGATGAGGTAAGGCAAATTGAAGGTGCAAAGTTAGCGATCGCCACGCAATCTGAATCATCTACTCCGCAGTAGCTACCAAGAAAGCAATTGGCAAGAAACAAAGCTGAAATTATTCTTTCTTAAATGAGGAATGATACGCAAAACCACAATTATGGTTCTATACTTTAACTATCGCTAATGAGAATAATTGCCAACTTGGCTGGCCTGCTTTACGCTCCGTGCGAGTGTCCGTGCGAGTGATGGTTGAAGAGTGTAGCGGTCTTTGCAGCGACGTTCCTTGGCAGCCTTCCTCTAATGCTCCTCCTATCAGTACAGTCGTGACTTATACAGCAGCTAGCCCATCTATCAAAGCTATTAAAGATCAGTCTGAGTCAGATGCAGCGACGCTTTTAGCCCGTTTACAGTGGCGAGCGTACCATCAGCCAGAGCGGGTTGCTTATCAGTTTTTGGCCGATGAGGTCTTGCCGGTTGCACTCTCAACATTGACGACCTGGACATATCAAGATTTATTTGAGCAGACTCAGATCATTGCTCGTGCGATCAGAAACAGCACTAGGAGAAACGGCACTAGCGAAAACGGCACTAGGAGAAGCCAAAACAGTATCATCAGTCAGCCTGTTTTGCTGGTATATCCGCCTGGGCTAGAACTCATTGCAGCCTTTTTAGGTTGCTTGAGCGCAGGCGCGATCGCTACGTTGGTTCCGCCCCCGCGTCGTCATGAAAGCCTAGCCCGATGGCAATATATCTTGGCTGATTCAAACCCGGCTGCGGTGCTGACAACACAATCTCTGTTAGCCACCATAGAGCCGCTAGTCATGCAATCTGCTGGCGGTAATCGGGCGGACTCAATCTGTTGTATTGCAACGGATGTGATTGAGCGCGCAGGTAAGGGGAAAAGCCCTATTCAGCTAGAAGACTCTAAGCTGCCTACTCCTGACAAAATTGCTTTTTTGCAATACACCTCCGGATCGACCAGTCAACCTAAGGGCGTCATTGTTACTCACGCTAATATCGCCCATAACCTACAACAAATTCAAACGGCCTTTGGTCACTCAGCAGATACGCAGTGCGTTATTTGGCTCCCTCCGTATCATGATATGGGTCTTATTGGCGGTATTTTGCAGCCGCTATATGGTGGGTATCCGGTTACATTGATGTCACCGACCTCTTTTTTGCGGAAACCCCTGCGTTGGCTGGAAGCCATTTCTCACTTTCGAGGAACAACCAGCGGGGGCCCTAATTTCGCTTACGATTACTGCGTTCAAAAAATCTCAACTGAGCAGTGCCAGTCATTAGACTTATCCTCGTGGTCAGTTGCCTTTACGGGAGCCGAGTTCATTCGGGCTCAAACAATTCATCGTTTTACAGAAAAATTTTCAGGCTGCGGCTTTCAATACAGCGCATTTTATCCTTGTTATGGTCTTGCTGAATCCACTTTGTTTGTAACTGGCAAGGCGGTTACGACATCGCCCAAAATACTCTCTGTGAGCCGGTCTGCCTTAAACCGTGGTGAGGTTGAACTCACTGAGGAAAAACCTAGAGATGTCTCTAACAATATAGGAAGCGATACAGAAGCTATTTTTGATAGCCAAGAGTCTGATAGCCAAGAGTCTGATAGCCGAGAGTCTGATAGCCGAGAGTCTGATAGCCGAGAGTCTGATAGCCGAGAGATTGTGAGCTGCGGCTATACCCATGCGCAGCAGGTTAAAATTGTTGACTCCTATACTCAGATGCCCTGCTCCTCTTGTGAAGTGGGTGAAATTTGGGTCGCTGGAGAAAGCGTTGCAGCAGGCTATTGGAATCGCGTAAAAGCCACTCAAAATACCTTTGGAAATATACTCGACACCGGCTCTGAGCAGCCTACTGCTGAACGTTTTTTAAACACGGGCGATTTGGGATTTATGCATTCAGGCGAGCTGTTTGTCACCGGACGCCTCAAAGATTTAATTGTTATTCGCGGCCAAAACTATTGGCCTCAAGATATTGAGCTGAGTGTTAGTCAGTGCCATGCTGCTTTTCAGTCGGTGGCCGTTTTTAGCTTAAGTGCTGAAGAGAATCAGACTGAGCAAGAACAGCTAGTGGTGATATCGGAACTAAACCGCGCGGCGGTACGCCAAATTCGTCAGGGAAGCCTGCAAATTTCAAAGGTTGTAGAGGTGATTCGGGCCTGTATTTCTCAACAGCATGGACTGCATGTATGGGCGATCGCGCTGCTTAAACCCGGCCATTTGCCTAAAACGACCAGCGGCAAAGTGCAACGTCAGGCCTGCAAAATCCAGTTTCTTACAGACAAACTCGTCTGTGTTGGGCAGTGGTCTAAACCCACCGAAATTGTGACGCACTCGATGAAAACGGCATCTCATGATGCCGTATCCCCAGCTATTGTCGAGCAGATTTCAAAAGAACAGGCTTCAAAAGAGCAAGAAATGCAGACCGCCCACCAGCTCATTGAGTGGCTGCGCGTCTATGCGCAAGAATCGATTAACTCTCGACTCATGGATGAGCGTCGATGCCTTTCTCCAGGAGTTATTTTAGACTTTGGGAATAAGGGGCTGTTAGGGATGCAGGTGCCTGAGCAGTATGGCGGACTCGGCCTGGGCCATCGGGCCATGTTGCAGATAATAGAACAGCTCGGCGCGATTGATCCGACCTTGGCTTTGTTTGTTGGACTCAATAATGTGCTGGGCGTTCGGCCTATTTTGCACTATGCGAAGGCAGCGCTCAAAGAACAGCTTTTACCAAAACTAGCGACTGGTCGTGAGCTGGCAGCTTTTGCTATTACAGAAGCCAGCGCTGGGTCACATCCCTTTGGCATCCTGGCTAAAGCGAAACCTGTTGGCCAGGGCTGGCAGTTGCAAGGAGAGAAAATCTGGAGTGGCTCAGCGGCTTGGGCTGGGGTAATAAATGTCTTTGTTCAACAAATAGACGCATCAGGTCAGCCGATTGGTATCAGCGGGTTTGCAGTGCAAAAGGGTACAGCCGGATTGAGGCAAGGCCCAGAGGCATTGACGATGGGAATGCGAGGCATGGTGCAAAACACCGTGGTGCTAGATCAAGTACAGGTGGATGAAACGCAAGTGCTAGGCGAGGTGGGGCATGGTATGGCGATCGCGCAGGATGCGATGATGTATGGCCGATTGGCGATCGCCGCTGCTAGCGTTGGCGGCATGAAGCGCTGCGCCCAGCTAATGCTGCGCTATAGCAAACGGCGAAAAGTTTCGACCGGCAGACTGTTAGATAATCCAGTGACACTCACGCGACTGACCTGGCTGACAAATGCAATTGCTGCAGTAGAAAGTCTTGTAACCCTTGCGGCCAATCGCCTAGATAGCCATTTGCCCGTTCCCGAAGAGATTTTTGCAGCCTGCAAAATTACTGGCCCTGAGTTTTACTGGCAAGCGGCCGATCATCTCATGCAGTGTCTGGGCGGACGTGGTTATATTGAGACCAACTTGGCGCCACAAATCATGAGAGACGCCAGAGTGCTAAGGATTTTTGAAGGGCCTACAGAGTCTTTGGCAATGTATTTGGGCGCTAGGATACTTAACCAAGGCGCAGATTTAAAGACATTCTTGCAAGAGCTGGAAACGCCAGAGATTGGAGAATCGTTGTTTGCAGCAGCCGATTTGATTTTGGCTCATTATTTGAGTGAGAAATCACCTTTTTCAGAAGCGTTGACGGCTCGGCGGCAGGCGAATTTTGCTATTGGAAACATTGCAGGCTGGGCGATATTGCTCGCAGCGCTGAAGGCGAGTTCGGCACCTTCAGGAGCGATCGCATGGGGTCAACATTCTTTTGATCAAGCAGTGACGCAGGCCTTGCAAACGAATCCTAATGAGGGTGCTGTGTGTGGTGCGATCGCACTGAGTGAACAGGTTGAACAATACCAACAAAGCATTGGTGACATTGAGCAAACCCTGCCAGGGGCAGATGACACCGCAGATGAGTTATTAGCCATTGGGCCGTTGGCTAAACATGCGGTTGAGCCTTCCACCGGTCACCTGGCACCGCTAAACTCTACAGATCCTCACGCTAAGACAGATCATGCTCAGACAGATCATGCCTGGATAGATAAATTTCAAAAAGATCAACAATCTACTGCAAAGCAAGAGCGAACCCTAATAGATTGGATGAGTCAGTGGCTATCTGCCCAGTTAGCTGTCGCTGCCAACAGCATTGATCCTGCGAAAGCCTTTGCTGAGTATGGTTTAGATTCGGTTTTGGCCGTTGAACTCGCGCAAGATCTGAGTGTGTTCTTAGGGTTGCAGGAGCCATTAGAGGTGACGCTGGCCTGGAATTTTCCAACAATTCAGGCATTGGCCAGTCACTTAGCCAGCCGGCGCCTAACCGGCCATTTGGATTCTTTGGCCAACCAGTCAGATACTCCGAGAATCTATCAGTCGGAGAAGCAGTCGGAGAAGCAGGCAGAGAAGCAGTCGGAGAAACAGGCAGAGAAATCTGTAGTGAAAAAAAACAGTTCTCCTAAAATCAATACCTCGTTTGAAAATCTTTCTGACGCTGAGGTCGTTGATGCGCTAGCCGCAGAACTCTCGACTGTGAGGAGAAAATAGGTATGACGCAGTCTCACAGCACCAGTCGTAGCACGAGTTACAGCACCAGTTCTAACAAACGCCCTCAGCAAATTCCTGCTAACTATCGCGATTTGTTGCAAGAAGCGACTGTGCAGATTCGCAAGCTGCGCAATCAAGTAGATGACTTAGAACAGCGTCAATCTGAGCCGATCGCTATTGTGGGCATGAGTTGCCGGTTTCCGGGGGGCGCTAATACTCCCGAAGCCTATTGGGATCTATTGCGTAACGGCGTTGATGCGGTTAGAGAGATTCCGATTGAGCGATGGAACGTAGATGACTACTATGATAGTGACGCTGATGCGCCGGGCAAAATGTACACCCGCTATGGCAGCTTTATCGACGATATTGATAAATTTGACTCGCAGTTTTTTGGCATTTCGCCCCGTGAAGCCCATAGCCTTGATCCACAACAGCGATTGCTGTTGGAAGCAAGTTACATCGCTTTAGAGAATGCAGGACTTCCCCCGTTTGACCTCCAGGGCAGCGCGACTGGCGTTTTTGTGGGACTGAGCTTTGATGACTATGCGCAGCGCAGCGTTCGCTCAGGCGATTTGACCCAGATTGATGCGTTTAGCAGCCTGGGAAATACTCGCAGCATTGCCGCAGGACGAATCTCCTATGTGTTTGGCTTTCAGGGGCCTACCATGCAGCTCGACACGACTTGTTCTTCGTCTTTGCTAGCTGTTCATTTGGCCTGTCAGAGCCTGCGCAGCGGAGAATCCAATTTGGCTTTAGCAGGCGGCGTGAGCCTCATGTTGTCTCCTGAAGTGACTGTCGGCTTTTGCAAGCTTAAGGCACTCTCGCCCGATGGACGATGTAAAACCTTTGATGCGGCAGCCGATGGCTATGGTCGAGGAGAAGGCTGTGGCATGGTTGTGCTTAAGCGACTGAACGATGCGATCGCCAATCAAGACAACATTCTTGCGCTCGTTACTGGGTCTGCCGTTAACCATGACGGTATGAGCAACGGCCTAACTGCCCCCAACGGCTGCGCCCAAACAGCGGTCATCCGTCAGGCCCTAACTAATGCCAATCTTTCCCCGGCGCAAGTTCAATATGTAGAGGCCCACGGCACAGGTACTCCGCTGGGCGATCCGATAGAGCTGTTGTCGTTACATAAAGCTTTTGGCGATCGCCCCTCACCGCTATTGGTGGGTTGCGTAAAAACAAACTTGGGACATTTGGAAGCGGCAGCAGGCGTAGCCGGACTGATGAAAGTAATTCTGGCCTTGCAGCATCGACAAGTTCCGCCCCACCTCTATCTTAAAAACCCCAACCCCCATATCCCCTGGCAGAATTTGGCCATTGAGGTGCCTCGGCAGCTAACCAATTGGCCCGATACAACAGAGATTAGGCGAGCGGGACTGAGCGGATTTGGCATGAGCGGCACGAATGTTCACCTCATTGTTGAAGAAGCCGTCAGCGAAATTGTTGCTTCTGAAAATCTTGCGGCACCCGACCGCTCTGAACATATTCTGGCTCTATCTGCTAAAAGTGAGACAGCCTTACATTCATTGGTAGAGCGCTACAGGCGTTGGATTCCTCAGTCAACAGCAGCCCTGGCTGATATTTGTTTTATGGCAGGAACTGGGCGATCGCACTTCAAACATCGCCTTGCCCTTGTCGCCCCCACCAAAGAAAACCTGACTCAACAGCTAGAAGCTTTCGTCAACAACTCTCCTAGCCCCCATTCCCTTACAAATTCCTCCTTTACTCGCCATAACATAGCCTTTCTCTTCACTGGTCAAGGGTCTCAATATATTGGCATGGGCCAGCAACTCTACGAAACCGAGCCCGTTTTTCGCGACGCTCTAGATCGCTGCGCAGCCATCCTAGCCAATCACAACATCAATCTTATCGATCTCCTCTATGCCCCACTCCCCATTCCCCATCTCCCCACCTCCCACTTCCCCACCTCCCACCTCCCCACGCCCCACCACCCCACCTCCCCACTAAACCAAACCGCCTACGCCCAACCTGCCCTCTTCGCGATCGCCCACGCCCTCACGCAACTCTGGGCCGCTTGGGGCATCCGGCCCGACTGCGTATTGGGTCATAGCATTGGAGAATATGCCGCTGCTCACATTGCTGGCGTTATCAGCTTAGAAGACGGCCTACGGTTGATTGCCATCCGAGGTCAGCTGATGCAATCTATTTCAGCAGGCGGTGGTATGGCAGCGATCATGGCAAACGAAGAACAAATAAAGTCTCTTTTGCCGGAGGGAATTTTACCGGAGCAAATTGAAATTGCAGCAATTAACGGGCCAGAAAATACGGTCATATCGGGTGATTTGAGGGTTTTAAATACGGTTGTTTCACAGCTGCAGGCTCAAGGACTCAGGGCAAGGCTGCTAAATGTTTCTCATGCCTTTCATTCAGTGCATGTAGAACCTATGCTGGCTGAGTTTGAGCAGGTGGCTCGTGGCATCAGTTTTTACCCTCCGACTATCGATTTTATTTCCAGCATGACGGGAAAAGTTGCTAATACGGAGGTCACTCAACCTGACTACTGGATTCGGCAAATTCGTCAGCCCGTGCAGTTTGCAATGGCGATAGAAACCTTAGTCGCCCAAAGCGCTGAGGCGGTTTGTAGCCACTTTATTGAAATTGGCCCTCAGCCCACATTGATTGCCCTTGGACAAGCCTGTGTAGACTCTTTGTCTGTGCCGCTACAGGCGCCATTACAGATGCAATGGCTACCTAGCCTCGCCCTTGAAAAGCGCAACACAGCAGGAGATCCGATCACTCCTCGCTCAGATTGGAAGACGATACTGTCCAGTTTGGGACGGTTCTACGAAGCGGGTGGTGCAGTGGACTGGGCCGGTGTGGATAAGTCATATCCTCGGCAGCCGGTACTGTTGCCGAACTATCCTTTTGAGCGCCAGCGGTACTGGTTAGAACCCGAGATAAGGTCACCCAAGCGCTTTGGTGCATCATTGGCTGTATCACAGGTCGATCATCCGCTTTTGGGGCGATCGCTCTTGCTAGCGAGTCATCGTATCCGCTGTTTTGAAGCACAGCTTCAGCCGAATGAACCCCTAAAGTGGTCAGACCATACCGTATTTGGCACCGCGCTGATGCCCGCAGCCGCTTACTTAGAAATCGCAATAGCTGCGGGTAAAGAAATATTTGACAACAGCTATTGCCTAACACAAGTGTCTTTTCACAAAGGGCTTTGGCTAACACCAGATGCTCTTCAGCTGCAAACGGTTGTGACTCATTTAGATTCAAAGAAAGCAGAGAAGTCCAAAAGATCTGAAGAAAGATTTGAATTTGAAATTAGCAGCCTAGATAGCGTTAGTCAGGGAACAGGGCAATGGATCAGTCATGTTACGGGCATACTTGCCGCTGATTGGGTGCCACCTGTGGAGAATGTTGACCTAGCGGATATTCAGCAACGTCTGCCTGATTGCCGACCGGCTGCGCAGCTTTATCAGCAGTTTTCTGCGAAGAAGATTGACTATGGAGTTTCTTTCCAAGGCATTAGACGAGTTTGGTCCAAGTCGGCCATAGAGGCACTTGCTCAAGTTGAGCTTCCCAATGAAAATGTTTTGGGGCAGACTTCGACTCGGGCAGCCTCTTTCCTCATGCATCCAGTATTACTAGATGCTGGCCTACAGGTTGCAGGCGTCACGCTACCTAAGACAAATGATGACACCAGCAACAGTTATTTACCCATAGCCATCGAAAAATTTAGCCAGTATCAGACCCCGCTAGACTCCAAACTCTGGGTGTACGCACACCGGCGCAGTGGGGATAGTCGCGATGATGGTTCAGATCGTTTTAGTCGCCGCGAAATAGAGGTTATAGATGTTAGTTGGATCTCTGAGCAGGGGCAAGTACTTGCTTACATGGCTGGGTTGAGGCTGCAACTTGTTCATCATGATCCTGACGCTAAGCCCGGCCAAGATAGCAAAACTCAGTGGCTCCATGAAATAGTTTGGCGATCGCACCCCTTGCCGCAAACGGCTGGCGATTTTTTGCGATCGCCTGGTGAGCTGCGCAATCAGCTCAAGCCCTTCTTTACTCAGCTTATTCAACAATCCGACTTTGTTATATACCAGTCTCTCCAGCGAGAACTCAACACATTAGCCCTGGCTTATATCCAAGCGGCTCTGTTAACGTTGGGCTGGTCGGAAAAATTAGGCGAAACAGTTACCGCATCAGGTTTAGCCAGATCTTTGCAAGTCACGCCGCAGCATGAGCCGCTATTGGCACACTGTTTGAAACTGCTCAGAGCAGCCGATCAGGCCATTGCACAGCCTCAGCAGTATTATCAGTCGCTCAGCCAACATCCGCAGATTGCAGCTGAAGTAGCCCTTCTTAGACGCTGTGGTGAAAACCTAGCCGAGGCTTTGCAAGGAAAGAAAGATCCTCTCACCTTGCTTTTTCCAGAAGGTAACTTAACCGGACTCACTCAGCTTTACCAGCATTCAACCGGTTCACGGGTGATGAATCAACTTGTGCAGGCGGCAGTGGTCGGGGCGATCGCACAAGCACCCAACCGCAGACCGCTGCGCATTCTGGAAATAGGCGCTGGCACAGGGGGCACCACCGCTGGCCTATTGCCCCAACTATCGGCCCTAGCGTGTGAAATCACCTACCTATTCACCGATATTTCGCCTCGCTTTATCAACGCTGCAAAAAATCGCTTTCAAGATTTTTCATTCGTAGAGTATTCTTTGTTGAACATAGAGAACTCATCCGCCGCGCAGGGCTTTAGCGCTGATTTTGACATTGTGATTGCGGCTAATGTGCTGCATGCTACGGCTGACTTACCGCAAACATTCGCCAATGTTAAAGCGCTTTTAGCACCTGGCGGACAGCTCATATTACTCGAAGGCGTTCAACCGGTTCCTTGGGTTGATCTTGTCTTTGGTCTTACACCCGGTTGGTGGCGGTTTACCGATACTGCGCTTCGGCGCGATCATCCTTTGATTTGTACAGACCAGTGGAAAACACTGCTGGCCTCTGCGGGCTTTGACGCAGTAGAAAGTCTACGGCCAGAGTTTGAGGGTGATTTAGAGATTTCTCAATCGGTGCTGATTGCACAGACTCACAAGCTTGCCCAAAAGCGTTGGGGTTTATGCGGAGAGGTGTTGGGTGTAAGTTCGATAGTGGCCCTGCTGCAAGAACAAGGTCAGCCATTTGAAGCGCTCTACCAAGCAGAAGATCAAGTGTTTGATGGGGTAGTTTATACATTGCCAACGAGACCTTTACCTACAGATGTAACACCTCCAGATATAGCTCTTGTTACAGCGACAGAAACCATTTGCCGTCAGGCATTAGAAACGATACAAATGCTGGCAAAGCAGCCCAATTCTCCTCGACTCTACTTTGTCAGTACTGATGTCACACCCGAAACTCAGTTAGTTCATGCTGGGTTATGGGGTCTGCTGCATACTGCGCAGCTAGAGCATCCTGGACTTCGCTGTACTTATATTCAGGCAGAGACTCCTGAGCAAATAGTGGCTGAACTGCTGTCAGACTCGGTTGAAACCCAGGTGATTTATCGCGATCGCACTCGCCATGTCGCCAGAATAGAAAACTATCCAGAAGAAGACCAAAACAATCCTCGAAAAGAGAGCTTTAGTACCACAGAAACCACACAGCTCGTCGCAGATTCTACCGGTACGCTCACGGGTTTGCGCTGGCAACCTACCCCACGCCGACAACCCAATGAGACAGAGGTAGAAATTCGCATTTGTGCCACAGGGCTCAACTTTCGAGATGTGCTAATTGCGATGGGACAGTATCCTGATGCAGCGCCTTTGGGATGTGAATGCGTGGGTGAAATTGTCAGCGTGGGTAGTTCAGTCAGTGCAGTGTCAGAGCTGTCAGTTGGCCAGCGGGTGTGGGCGATCGCAGGCGGTAGCTTTGCTCAATATGTGACAGTTCCTGTTGAGCTGGTGGCGCCTGTGCCCGAATCGCTCACTGATTCAGCCGCCGTCACCTTACCTGTTGCCTTTAGCACCGCTTACTATAGCCTTTGCCAGCTAGCGCAGTTGCAAAGGGGCGAGCGGGTGCTCATTCACTCAGCCGCTGGCGGCGTTGGTCAAGCCGCTGTGCAAATTGCCCAGCAAGCAGGCGCTGAAATATTTGCAACAGCCAGCCCTCGCAAATGGGAAACCTTGCGCGCGTTAGGCATTACCCACATTATGAACTCTCGCACTTTGACCTTTGCTGATGAGATTATGTCGCTCACTAACGGTGAAGGCGTCGATGTTATTCTCAATGCCCTGCCTGGAGAATTTCGCACTAAAAGTCTTGACTCTTTGGGGCAAAAGGGCCGCTTTGTAGAAATTGGTAAGGGTGAGGGGCTAAGCTGCGAAGAAATCGTTTGTATGCGCCCTGATATCGATTACTTTACGGTAGATCTAGCGGCGCTGTGTGTGGAGCAACCCCAACAGATTCAGGCGATGCTGCGCCAACTTGGAGCAGAAGTTACGGCGGGTCATTGGCGATCGCTCCCCGTTACCCCGTTCACCGCATCGGATACTATTTCAGCTTTTCGCACCTTACAGCAGGGAAAACATACCGGAAAAATCGTCCTCACTCACGATGCGACCAGCGACGATTCAACCAGAGTGTCTGGCTCTATATCTGGCTCAACATCTGGCCCAACATCTGGCTCAACATCTGGTCCAACATCTAGTGAAGCAGCCAGGTCTCCATCAGCTGTGAAGTTTCACACTGACGCTAGCTACCTAATCACAGGTGGACTAGGTGGCTTGGGCTTAGTGATGGCTGAGTGGATGGCAAAACAGGGGGCGAGGCGCGTTATTTTGCTAGGTCGTCAGGCTCCTGATTCCACAGCTCAAATCGTGATTGATCGATTAATTAATAACGGCATCAGCGTGGAGGTAATGTCAGCCGATGTCGCTGACTCAATTGCGATGGCCACAGCCCTTGACCGAATTAATCAGGCTACTGACCACCCTTTAAGGGGCGTTATTCATGCGGCAGGCGTGCTAGACGATGGCCTCATTCAACAGCTCACTTGGGAAAATTTTGAGCCTGTTTTCGCTGCCAAAGCAACCGGTGCCTGGAACCTTCACACCCTTACTCAAAACAATGAGTTAGATTTCTTTATTCTGTTCTCTTCTGCCGCTGCCCTGTTTGGATCGCCCGGTCAGGCAAACCATGCCGCCGCTAACGCCTTTTTAGATGGGCTTGCCCACTACCGCAATCAGGTCGGATTGCCTGCCCTTAGTATTAACTGGGGCGCTTGGTCTACTGTCGGCTCTGCGCTGAAATATCAACAACAGGGAATTCTCGAACACTTCCCCGGCATTGAAACTATTGATCCGAAAAGCGGAATTGCTCAGCTAGAAAAAATCTGGTCAACCACTACCCCGCAGGTTGGCATTGTTCCTATTGACTGGCAAGTTTTTCTAACCCAAAACAATTTACAGTCCAATCCTCTGTTTCAAACCCAAGCCCAGACTCATGCCCAGACTCACGCCCAGACTCACGCCCAGACTCACGGCTTAATGGCTGAACGAAACCGAGGCGTCACCTCACCCTCTTCTATATCGTCTTCTCTTCTGATTGACCTCACTCACGCCACTCCAGAGCAAAAAAGAGAACGTCTTGACCTTTACCTCTGCAACCAAATCTGCAAAACACTGGGTTTTTCAAACCATGAATTGGATCGGCAAACGGGCTTTTTTGATCTTGGCATGGATTCACTCACAGCGTTGGAACTCAAGAACAGCTTACAGACTGATTTAGGGCTGGTTTTGCCTAGCACGCTGGCGTTTGACTACCCTACGGTAGAGGCTTTGTTGGACTACTTAGCAGCGCAGCTCATAGAAAACGTAGAAAACATAGGGAAAGCAGAACAGGCAGAACAAGGGCACGAACAAACTCATCTACCTAGCGAACCCCGCGATCCGGCTGAAATGACCGAGGTGAGAGCAGACTTGCTACAAGGAGACGCGCTGATTAGCCAACTCGATCAGACGCTATCAGATCTTGAAAATCTGTTTGAGGAGGATACCCCATGACGACAAATACACCTTCTCGCCATTTTGAAAACACCGCTAACGAGCAGCGCATGGCCCGTGCCTTACAAGCTATCGAAAAGCTGCAAGCCAAACTATTGGCCGTAGAAGCTGAAAAAACAGAACCCATTGCGATTGTGGGCATGGGCTGTCGGTTTCCGGGTGGGGCTAACAGCCCAGCAGCTTTTTGGCAGCTTTTGAGTGAGGGAAAAGATGCGATTACGCAGGTGCCCAACGATCGCTGGGATGCTGATGCTTACTACGATAAAAATCCAGATGTACCCGGAAAGATGGTCACTCGCAAGGGTGGATTTGTGAGGCCTCTTAAAGATTTTGATGCTGACTTTTTTGGTATTTCCCCTCGGGAGGCGATGAGCCTAGATCCTCAGCAGCGGCTGATTTTAGAAGTGAGTTGGGAGGCGATGGAGCATGGCGGCATGGTACCCGCGCAATGGACAGGTCGTTCTGTGGGTGTTTTTGTTGGAATTAGCAGCAGTGACTATTCACAACATTTAGCCAATCGCGCCGAAGCTGAGATTGATGCTTATTTAGCCACGGGGAATGCCCATAGTGTGGCCGCCGGAAGACTCTCCTATAGCTTGGGGTTCACTGGCCCTAGCTTGGGGGTAGATACGGCCTGTTCGTCTTCTTTGGTTGCGGTGCATTTAGCTTGCCAAAGCCTGCGAAACCAAGAGTGTGAGGTGGCTTTAGCCGGTGGGGTTAATCATATTCTGTCACCCGCTTTTAGCATTAATTTTTCTAAGGCTCATATGCTTGCACCGGATGGTCGCTGTAAAGCATTTGATGCCGCTGCCGATGGTTTTGCTAGGGGCGAAGGCTGTGGTGTTGTAGTGCTCAAACGGCTCTCGGACGTGATCGCCCAAGGGGATAATATTTTAGCGCTGGTGCGGGGCTCTGCTGTTAACCAAGATGGCCGCAGCGGCGGGCTTACAGTGCCCAATGGGCCTTCACAACAGGCTGTGATTCGTCAAGCACTGGCCAATGCGAATGTGCGGCCTGAGCAGGTGAGCTACATTGAAGCGCATGGCACTGGCACGTCGCTCGGTGATCCCATTGAAGTAGGTGCCTTGGGGTCGGTTTTTGGCCAAAGCCATACGCACGAAGATCCGCTAAAGATTGGCTCGGTAAAAACCAATATCGGCCATTTGGAAGCTGCCGCAGGCATTGCTGGGCTCATTAAAGTGGTGCTTTCTATGCAGCATAAAACACTTCCAGCGCATCTGCATTTTCAACAACCTAGCCCTTATATTGACTGGTCTGCTTTGCCCATACAGGTTACCGACCAACAGCGGGATTGGCAAGCGAGCGAATCTACTAAAGCGCTTGCTAATAAAGGCACGCTTCCCACACAGGCATCTGTATTTGCAGGCGTCAGTTCCTTTGGATTTGGCGGCACAAATGCCCATGTGATTGTTGAATCGGTGATTCAGCCAGTGATTCAGCCAGTGACTGAACCAGGTAACCCTAGCAACCCTTATCATTTATTGACGCTCTCGGCAAAAAGCTCAGAGGCGTTGAGTGCTTTGGCACAAGCCTATGTTGAGCGTTTAGATCAGCTAGAGCCATGGGCGTTTGGTGACTTATGCTGGAGTGCTTGGGCATTGCGATCGCACTTTTCTTTCCGTCTTGCTATTGTCGCGCGTACTGCGAGTGAGGCCAAAGCACAGCTTTTCGCCTACTTAGCCAATCCTCAAAATCAGCGCTCATTTGACCCACAAACTCAGGTTCACCCTGCTGAAGATGACCGGCTCGCGATGCTTTCTCACCTTGCCCAGCAGTATCGTCAGGGCGTCAACATTTCCAACATTACCTGGCCAGACATCACAGGCAATCGAGTTGACCTGCCTACTTACCCTTTTCAAAGAGAGACTTACTGGATTGATGTTCCAGCTCGTCAAAAACTATCGCCTCAAAAACTATCGCCTCAAAAACCATCTTTTCGGCAATTGTGGACTCAAAGCAGCTGTCATCCACTGTTAGGCGATCGCCTCTACCTAGCAGGAACCACGGCCATTCATTTTGAGACGGTGATTGCGCCAGAGTCTGTTCCTTTTTTGCAGGAACATCAGGTCTTTGGTGCTACGGTATTGCCCGCAGTGGGCTATCTCGAAATGGCCTTAGCGGCTGCTAAGAAAGCCATTCACACCGAGCCTAATCCGATGGCTCCTTGGGTAATTCGTGAAGTCACCTTTCATCAGGCGCTACTGTTGGATACAGCCCAAACCGTGCAGTTGGTGCTAACGCCCACCAACGAACAACACCAGTTTGAAGCCTTTAGCCTGCTAGAGAACGGCCAGTGGCAGCGTCATGCTAGCGGTTACATCAGCACTAAAGCTGACCCATCTAACAGCCGCGATCGCTTCCATGATCACTTAGATGATCGCTTCCATAATTACTTAGATGATCGCCCTCCATATAATCTCTCAATAGAGCAATTACGGCATGCTTGCCCATCAGAAGTATCGGTAGAGGATTGTTATAAAAGACTGAGCGCTCAAGGGGTGACCTATGGCAATAGCTTCAGAGCTATTCAACAGGTTTATACCGGAGAGGCTCAAGCACTGAGCCGACTGAGCCTACCGGAAAATCTGTTGCCAACCTTGGGCACTTACGGGTTGCATCCAGTGCTGTTAGATGCCTGCTTACAGAGTATTGCAGCTATTTTTGTCAATCGACCGTTGGCAGAAACCTACTTACCTGCGGCGATTGATCGGGTCTGTGGTCATGTCTTTTGCTTGGATGAGGTCGAGCTGTGGAGCTACGTAGAAGTCACTCAAAAAGATAATTGGCTAATGGCCGATATCCAGCTAATGTCTTTAGCCGGAGAGCGCTTGGTGAGTCTTCACAAATTAAGACTACAGCCAGCTAGCAAGGAAAGGCTTTTAGCCCCCTGGGTTCAGCAATCTTGGGTTGAATCTTCTGTCGCTACGTCAGCTCCGGCTTCTGGCTCGGATTCTGTAGAAGACTGGTTTTATACCCTAGATTGGCAACCCCAGCCCCTGCCTATAGAGACCGCGTTGCCTACCACAGAACCTGGGGTGGAGCCTGGGGTGGAGCCTGGGGTGGAGTCTGGGGTGGAGTCTGGGATGCAGCAGCTCGCAAGCGAATTTTCTGAGGCGATCGCACAACCTGCCATTCAGTCCTATCTCAGCTTGCTACCCCAGCTAGAAGAGTTGAGCCTGGGCTATATTTTCGCAGCATTGACCCGCCTTAACCAAGGCGCAGCTCTCCCTGAGGCGTTAGATTCTGCTGCACTCATCGAATCTTGGGCAATTGTGCCTGCTCACCATGCGCTGTTTCGGCGGTTGATAGAGGTTGTTTCCAAGCTTAGAACATCGGTTGAAACAGCGCCGATTTGCGCTCATACAGAAAAGCTAGAAGCAGAAAAGCTAGAAGCAGAAAAGCTAGAAACTCGGACTAAACAGCTGCTCAAAACCTATCCTGAGGCCCAAGCCGAACTCACACTCATTCAGCGCTGTGGAGAAAACCTCGCCGATGTTCTTCAAGGAAAAACCGAACCCTTAACGCTGCTTTTGCCAGAAGGTGATTTAACCGAGCTGAGTCAGCTCTATCACAGCTCGCCAGGTGCCCGGCTGATGAATCAGCAGGTGCAAAAGGTCGTGGAAAAGCTGGTGCAAGGTATGAATTTATCTCACCTACGTATCTTAGAAATTGGTGCAGGTACAGGCGGGACAACCGCGCACCTATTGCCTCATCTTCGCGAGGCAGACTATGTATTTACGGATATTTCTCCTCTGTTTTTAGCCAGGGCAAAAGCACGCTTTGCCAGCTATCCCAATCTCACCTTTCCTAATCTCACCTTTCCTAATCTCACCTTTCAACGGTTGGATATTGAGCAACCGGTAGATGCGCAGGGCTTTAAACAAGGCGATTATGACTTGGTGATTGCCGCGAATGTGTTGCATGCAACGGCTGATATTGAACAGACTCTGAGGCATGTGCGATCGCTGCTCACTCCCAATGGCCAGCTCATCCTCTTAGAAGGCACTCAGCCTCTCTTGTGGCTAGACCTGATCTTTGGCATTACCGAAGGCTGGTGGAAACAGCCCACCCATCCGCTACGCGCTATCTCCCAATGGCAGCAACACTTGCAAGCGGCTGGATTTAACACTGCCATACCGCTAGTGTCTTCAGACAATCCAGAAAATTCACTGTCTGCGCTGCCTCAGTCCATTATTGTTGCGACGCAGCCGTTAGCGCCAGTTACACAAAATAAACAAAATAAACAAAGCAACTGGCTGATTTTGGCAGAACCGACTGCTGAGTTAGGCGATGCTCTCGCACAGCAACTAAAGGGCCGATTAATTTGGCTAGAAGAGTCCTTCTCCCTAACTGAAATGCTCCACAGGGTGAATCCATTACCTGATCGAATTGTTTACTTAGTGGGTCGGCCTGCGGTTAGTGACTGGACTTCTTCTTCAGCGTCTTCTTTAGGGGCATTGTCTGGCGAAACGCTTGAAATTTCTCCCGAAGTTTCTCCCGAAATTTCTCCTGAAACGCCGCTTGAAGCCTTCATAAAAGCAACCTCTACAGGACTCCTAACCCTGCTGCAAGCCTGGTCAAGCCAAACAAATATTCGCTATCAGTTAAATATTGTGACTCAAGGCGCTACTGCTGGAGCCGATGGGCTGCCCCAATCTGTAATGTATGGGCTAGCGCGTGTCATTGAGCTAGAGTATCCTGCCCTTAGCTGTCGCCGCATTGATCTCGACCCAAGCGATACCGTTGGCAAGCAATTGCAATATCTTTGCCAAGAACTGAAAAGTCAAACCAATGAGAGATCTGTCGTTTACCGCCAACAGGAGCGCAGGGTTGCTCGATTAGCTAACTGTCACGATTTGAGAAATCAGAGAAAAAACTGTCTTACCGTGCCAGCAGCGCCTTTCAGATTGGCTTTGCCGATAAAGGGCAGTCCTGATAACTTACAGCTTGTTGCGATCGCACGACAGCAGCCTCAACCAGGAGAGGTTGAAATTCGAGTGCAGGCAGCAGGACTCAACTTAATCGATGTGCTAGATTCGCTAGCGCTCCTACCTTTTGAGCGAGACTGGCTTGGGGTAGAATGCGCCGGTGAGATTGTCGCTGTTGGTGAGGGCGTTTATTCTGTTGCCGTGGGTGATCAGGTACTTGCCTTAGCCGCAGGAAGCTTTAGCCAATATGTGACTGTGCCTGCTGCGCTGGTAGTAGCTCAGCCACAAAATTTGACCGCACAGGCAGCCGCGACGATTCCAGCCAACTTTTTGACGGCTTACTATGCACTCAAAACAATCGCAGCACTCCAACCAAAAGAGCGTATTTTAATCCATGCAGCTGCAGGTGGCACAGGCATGGCGGCTGTTAAAATTGCGCAGCAGGTAGGCGCAGAAGTATACGCTACAGCGAGCCCTAAAAAGTGGGACGCGCTCAAGGCGCTGGGCATTCGCCATATTATGAACTCTCGCACTGTAGATTTTGCCGATGAGATTATGGCCAAAACGAACGGAGAGGGCGTAGCGGTTGTGCTAAACGCTCTCTCTGGAGAATTTATCGCCAAGGGCTTGTCAGTACTCGCTTCCAATGGCCGCTTTATAGAAATTGGCAAACGAGAGATTTGGACAGCCGAACAGGTCGCTCACGTTCGACCAGATGTGGATTATCACATCATTGATTTGATGTCACTCGCCCAAACTAGGCCAGCGGAAATTCAAACAATGCTGCGATCGCTCACAGCACAGTTTGAAACCCAGCAGATTACCCCCATGCCTTATAGAACCTTTGCTATGACCGAGGCACCGCAGGCATTTCGTCATATGCAGCAGGCTCAACACATCGGCAAAATTGTGCTAGAGGTATCCTCCCAACACAGCTCTGAAAGGTTGAAAAGTACGCCAAGTACGCCAAGTACTCCAAGTACGCCGATAGTCACCGATCAAGGCACGTACTTAATCACGGGTGGAACGGGTGGACTGGGCTTGGCCACCGCTGAGTGGTTGGTGGGCCAAGGCGCGCGCCACTTAGTTTTGCTAAGTCGTGGCTCTAGTCAAATGCCAGCAGTCGATCGCTGGATTCAACACAGCTTGAAAAAGGGCATAACAGTGCAGGCGCTTCAGGCAGATGTGGCAAATAAGGCACAGCTAGCACGCGCTATTGCCACCCTGCGAGCCACGATGCCTCCCTTAAAAGGGGTTATCCATGCTGCAGGCATTTTAGAAGATGGCATTTTACAACAGCTGGACTGGCCAAAAATGAAAAAAGTATTGGCACCAAAGGTTTGGGGCGCATGGCACCTGCACCAACTCACGGCAGATGATGCGCTCGACTTTTTTGTGCTGTATTCTTCAGCGGCTTCCTTGCTCGGATCTCCAGGGCAAGGGGCGCATGTCGCTGCCAACAGCTTTTTAGATGCCCTGGCGCATTATCGCCGCGATCAAGGACTGCCCGCTATCAGCATTAATTGGGGGCCTTGGGCCGAGATTGGCTCGGCAGCGAGCGCACCAGCACAGCAACAAATGCGCCGCCGGGGAATTGATGCGATCGCTCCTCACCAAGGCATCCAAGCTCTCGAAAAACTCCTCACCCATACAGACCACCCTCAAGTGGGTGTCATCCCAATTAACTGGCCAATGTTCCGGCAACAAGGCATTGAGTCCGATCCCTTCTTTTCAAATTTTCTAGATTTTCCAGATTTTACTGAATCAGAGAATTCTTTAGCCCATGCCTATTCCCCTAGCAATGATGATTTACTCTCGGCACCTGCTGACTGGCTTCAGCAGATCAACCGCTTGCCAGAACACCGCCGCTCGGCATTTTTAATTGACGCGCTGCAAGCAGAAGTGAGCAAGGTACTGGGCCTGCCAGCTAGCAAACGCATTGAACCGACGGTGAACTTTTTTGATATGGGTATGGATTCTTTAATGGCTGTGGAGTTTAAAAATCAACTAGATAGAAAGTTAGGAAAACCCATCGCCTCTACAGATATTTTTGAATATCCCACCCTAAAAACGTTAGCAGCTCATTTGGTCGGCACACTGAATCCCTCACTCTCGGTTGTCTCATCGCCTACCTATGACAAGCGGCAGCCCATTGAAACAGTTACCAGGGTCTCGCCGGACGTTCGGCCAGAAGACCTCGAAAATCTGGATAATTTGGAAAATCTGGATAATTTGGACAATCTGGACAATCTACTAGAGACTACACCGGCTCTTGTCCAGGAGCTAGCAGCGCTCGAAAGCTTACTTAATCGCACCTAATCTTCGTCTGTCGCATTTGTATCCCACAGCGTGTAACATCTCTCTTCTTTTTGTTTAATCGTCATGAGTGAAGTACCCCAAAATTCAGCTAACTTAACCGCTCAGCAGACCTCGGAGCGTGTGTTTAAGGCATTGAGAGAAGCGCGATCGCAATTAGAAGCTATCGAACAGGCTCGCAATGAACAAATCGCCATTATCGGCATGGCTGGACGTTTTCCAGGCGCTGATAATCTCGAAGAATTTTGGACCCTGCTCGACCAGGGAAAATCGGGTATTCGCATGCTCTCCGACGAGGAGCTATTAGCCGCTGGCGTACCCGAGACCACCTTTACCCAGTCCAACTACGTCCGTGCCTACGCCAGTTTTTCAGATCCCACCGCCTTTGATGCGCAATTTTTTGGCTATTCCCCGCGCGAAGCGGCACTGATTGATCCACAGCATCGAGTTTTCCTAGAATGCGCCTGGAGTGCCCTAGAAGATGCTGGCTATGACAGCCACCAATATGAGGGCACCATTGGCGTTTATGGTGGCGCAGCGCTCAATAGCTACCTGATCAATCTCTATGCTGATCCAAGCGTACGCGCCTCGCTTGATCCTGTGCAAGCCGTCGTCAACAACGTTTTGGGTTTAATGCCCACCCGCGTCTCTTACCATTTAGATCTCAAAGGCCCAAGCTGCGGTATTCAAACGGGCTGTTCTACCTCCTTGGTAGCTATTCATACCGCCTGCCAAAGTCTCTTAAATCGCGATTGCGATATCGCTTTAGCAGGTGGGGTCACGATCAGCAGCGCCCTCCCTTGTGGCTACACCTACCAAGATGAGAGCATCGCCTCTCCTGACGGTCGATGTTATGCCTTTGACAAAAAGGGACAAGGTACAGTTTTTGGCAATGGCGTGGGGATTGTTGTTCTCAAGCGACTGCAAGCAGCCTTATCAGAAGGAGACCATATTTATGCGGTGATTAAAGGCTCAGCGATTAACAACGACGGTGCCGATAAGGTTGGCCTGATTGCCCCTAGCATTTCGGGACAGGCAAGGGTGATTCAATCGGCGCTTGAAAAAGCAGGCATTGATCCAAGCACCCTTAGCTATGTAGAAGGTCACGGCACGGGCACGCCGCTAGGCGATCCGATTGAGGTTGCGGCCTTGACAACAGCATTCAAATCACAAGCTAGTAAAACAACATCACAGAAAACAACAGCACAGAAAACAACAGCACAGAAAGGCACAGAAAAAAACATCGCAAAAGCAACTGATCTACAAACTTGCCGGATTGGATCAGTGAAAACAAATTTGGGACACCTAGATGCTGCGGCAGGCGCTGCCGGACTGATCAAAACGGCCTTGGCTCTTAAGCACAAAGTTCTTCCTGCTAGCTTGAACTACACTCAGCCCAATCCTAAAATAGATTTTAAAACCGGCCCCTTTGTGGTGAATCAACAGCGCACCGAATGGGCCAATCAGACCCACAACAGCGCCAGCCGCCATACTGGCCATCTACCACATCTACCAAGACGTGCAGGTGTGAGTTCTTTTGGTATGGGTGGTACCAATGCCCATGCCATTTTAGAAGAAGCACCTGAGCGCTGCGGTTCTCCAGACTCACGCCCTTGGCAACTGCTCATGCTCTCTGCCAAAACCCCCACGGCACTAGTGGCTAGCACGCAGAATTTAATCACTTACCTCAAGCAACATCTTGACCAGCCTCTAGCCGATATTGCCTATACCCTACAAATCGGCAGACGCCCATGGCCCTATCGTCGCTTTTGTTTGTGCCAAACTGTAGAGGATGCCTTGAGTCAACTTAGCCAGCAGCAGAAAGACTCAGTACAAGATATTGCCAGCACCAGCACCGCTGAAAAATCTATTGTTTTCATGTTTTCAGGTCAGGGCTCACAGCATCGTGACATGGCCCGAGGATTGTATGAAACAGAACCTACCTTTCAAAAAGCAATTGATCAATGTGCTGATATTTTGCAAGAGCAGGGCATTGATCTGCAAAAAATACTTTATCTTGCTGGGGAAGCAGACGAGCCGCCTAACTTGCGAGATACGGCTCAGGCCCAGATAGCCCTTTTCACTGTTGAATACGCTTTGGCAATGCTTTGGATGTCTTGGGGTGTTCAGCCTAAAGCCCTTATCGGGCATAGCATTGGCGAATATGTTGCGGCTTGTATTGCAGGTGTTTTCTCTCTTACAGACGCCCTGTATCTGGTGGCCCAGCGCGGACAGCTGATGCAGGGCTGCCAGCCAGGCTCTATGCTATCGGTAGTGGCTGCTGCCGAGACGATACAAACATATCTGCCAGCAAACGCAGAAATTGCTGTGATAAACAGTTCTAAAAACTGTGTGGTCTCAGGGCCAACCCCGGTCATTGAATCACTGCAAAAACAGCTAGAAGAAAAATCTATTTCCTGTCGATTACTGGTGACCTCTCATGCCTTTCATTCGGCCATGATGGAACCTGCTTTAGATGATTTTTCTAAAGCGTTTCAAAAAGTCACGCTCTTGACGCCTCAAGTTAATTTTATTTCTAATGTGACGGGCACTTGGATCAGCGATGCCGATGCCACCGATCCTAACTATTGGGTACGCCACCTTCGCAGCACCGTTCGGTTTAGCCAGGGGATAACAGAAGTATTCACATTGCCCAATCTTATATTGCTAGAAGTGGGTCCTAGTCATACCCTCACCCGGCTAGCGCAGCAGCAGCTTTCGCAGCATGATTTAAGCCATGTGCAGGTTATTCAATCTCTACCCCACCCCAAAGAGGCCAAGTCCGACACGGCAACGTTGATGACGACGCTAGGAAAACTGTGGCTAGGCGGTATCCCAATTGACTGGGCAAAATTTTATGCAGGGAGAAACCGCCATCGACTGTCGCTACCGACCTATCCTTTCGAGAGAAAATCTTACTGGGTGACCTTACGCGCTGAACAAGAAAGTGGTGAAGCGGAAAGGACTGAGCTAGAAAATCTTTCTAAATCTACTACGGCTAAATCAAGCGCTAAAGTTAAAGCTGCTGATATGGCAGATTGGTTCTATTTGCCTAGCTGGAAGCGATTACCGCTCACAGCGACAACTACGGCTATAACCACGGCTATAACCACGATGCAAAGCGATCGCACAGCTCACCATGGCTGGCTGGTTTTTGCCGATGAGAATCTTCGCTCGCAGCTTCAAGATCATTTCTCACAGGCTTTCTCACAGGCTTTCTCAAAAAAAGAAGCCGTTCCTACAATTCTTTGGGTGAGTCCTGCCGCAATCTTTTCTGATACGGATGAGCAATATACAATCCGGCCTCAAAGCCTCGCTGATTATGAACAGCTCATTGAGTCTTTGAGAGATCGTCAGCAGGTGCCGACACATATTATTTATGGCTGGAGCGCTACGAATAATGTCTCATCAACAGGTCTTCCTAAAACGGATGATTTTCAATCCCTTTTGTATTTCACGCAGTCATGGGCCAAAACCATAGATCTTGCTCAGTCTGTATCAACTATCAGCGTTATTACTACAGAGGTTCAAGAAGTTACTGGAGCCGACTTGCTCAACCCTAGTAAGGCTAAGCTTTTAGGGTTATCTCAGGTTATTGCACAGGAATATCCTGGGCTACCATGCCGCCTAATAGATATCGAGTTAGCTGCTAGTAAAGTCAAAATAGAGGCTTCAGCGATCGCCAGCCTTTGCCGAGAGCTAACTACGCCCTATCGCCCATCGCAAAGACAGGTTGCTTATCGACAAGGCCACCGTTGGGTAAAGACTTACGAGGCTCTGCCTCTAGCTGCACAAACACCGGATATGCTTGAGCGCGATCGCACCTACCTGATTGCTGGAGACTTCATAGAAGGCTTAGGTAGGGTATATGCCCAGAGGCTCGTTAAAGAGCTGAACGCCAATTTGATTCTATTGGGCAGAGCAGACTTGCCACCAGCGATAGATTGGGAAAAGTGGCTACTCACGCATAGTCCCCATCACGAGGTGAGTCAGCTGATTCGTCAGCTACAAACTTTGGGACAGGTGGGCGAACGGTTTCTTTGGTTTAGCGGTCATTTAGAAGATGCTGACTGGGTGGATAGTTGTGTTCAGCAAGGGATTGAGAAATTTGGCAATATTAAGGGCGTGTTTCATGCAGGAGTAATGGGCGATCGCGCCAGCTGCCCAATTTTTCAGTTAAGTAAGGATGAATGCGATCGCATTTGGGCTCCCAAAGTACAGGGCATTCAATCTCTACAAAAGGTGCTGGCTCAGCATCCAGTTGACTTTTACCTCATCCAATCTTCTCTTTCTTCTATTGTTGGGGGGGTAGGGTTTGGTGCTTATGCGGCGGCCAATACCTATTTAGATACGTTGGCAGCTCAACAAACCAACTTTAAAACTCGTTGGCTGAGCCTCAATTGGGACGCCTGCCACTTGGCCGAAAATCTTTCTGAACGGGCCTCTGAACGGATCTCTGAACAGACCTCTGAGCTGATGGCTTTGTCTCTTTCTGCCGATGATGTGTGGCACACGACCCAGAGGGCATTAGCCCAGGTAGGGATTTCTCAGCTCATTATTTCACCCCGCAGCTTGCAAGCTAGATTAGAAGACGCTTTCACAGCTTCAACCCGTTTCTCAGATTTGGTCTCAAATGCTGATATGAAGCCATATGAAGTTCCCAACCGGGAAAACGAAGAATCTACAGCGCACATTCGTTCAGCCCTAAACACGGCCTATGTTGCCCCTCGTAACGCGATTGAAAAACGAGTCTCCCAGGCTATGGGAGACTTACTTGGCATCGCCTCGGTAGGTATCTACGACAATTTCTTTGAGCTAGGCGGTCATTCACTGCTAGCTATTCAGGCTGTTACTCAGCTACGAAAAGAGTTCAATGTCGATTTACCGATGAGAGCGTTTTTGTTTGAATCGCCCACGGTCGCAGGCATTGCTCAAGTCATTCAGGAAAATATTGCTCACAATGGCATTCACAATGGCATTCACAATGGCGTTCATAATGGCATTCATAATGGCGTTCAACAGGAGCCTGTTACTCTCTCGGCCCAGACGCAGTCAACGCTAGAAAACTTACTAGACCAAATTGAATCCATGACACCTGAGGAGGTAGAAAAATGAAATTCAGCCTATTTTACTTTGATGGTGATGGGTTAAACACACAGGCTAATCCTTACAAATTGCTTATAGAAAGCGCTAAATTTGCAGATGAAAATGGCTTTAGCGCTGTATGGACACCTGAGCGGCATTTTCATGCGTTTGGTGGGCTATATCCTAACCCCGCGATGACTAGTGCAGCGCTAGCGATGGTTACCCACAATGTTCAACTCAGAGCCGGGAGCGTGGTGCTGCCGTTGCATCATCCGGTGCGAATCGCTGAAGATTGGGCAATGGTAGATAATCTTTCCAATGGTCGAGCCGCGATCGCCTTTGCCTCCGGTTGGACTATGGACGAATTTATTCTCTCTCGTGAGCCCCATGGCAGCCGAAAATCTGTGATGTGGAGAGGCATTGAGACTGTTCAAAAGCTGTGGCAGCAAGAGGCTGTAGATTTTGAAGATGCTACGGGAAGAACCGTCAGCACCCAGACTTTGCCTAAGCCTGTGCAGCCCAAACTACCGATATGGGTTACCTGTCAATCTATGGAAACCTTTATCGAAGCCGGTCGCCTTGGTCTCAATGTTTTGACCTCGTTGTTAGGAGAAACGCTATCGCAAGTGGAGCCTAAAATTGCAAGATATCGAGAGACCTTGAGTAAGCATGGCTATGATCCTCATTCTCGAACAGTTTCGATGATGATGCATACTTTTTTAGGCGCAGATGTTGATCAAGTTAAAGAAGATATTCGTCAACCCTTTTGCGAGTACCTAAAAACGCACTATGGTCTGTTAGAAAATTTGGCCAAAGGCATGGGATTAAATGTAAGTTTGTCTGATTTCTCTGACGATGATCTAGATAGTTTGCTATTATTTGGTGTGGAAGGATTTATAAAAGGGCGCTCTTTAATTGGGACGCCGGAGAGCTGTCGTACATTTGTTCAACAACTGAGTGACGCAGGCGTGAATGAAGTTGCCTGCCTCATAGATTTTGTTCAAGATTTTGATGCCGTTATGGGATCACTGCCTTATTTGGCTCAGCTCAAGCAGCATTGCGATCAAGACAATGATCGTGCCATGCATATTGAAATTCATCCTGCTCCAATTGGAACAGGGTAAGGTTAGCTTCTCACTCTCTTCAACCCCCGCGTTAAAGTTCAAATTAAAGTCAAAAATCTTCCGTCACTTACAGGCAAAACACAGCTCAGTGCCACAGCCCAGGTCGAATAAGTGACCATTCCCTACTCAGAAGCATTCTCATGGTCGATCATCCGCAAGCTCTCCAGTCCCTACGCCAGCGCATATTATCGCTGTCGCCTGAGCAGCGGCAGCTGTTTCGCCAGCAGTTGACAGCCAAAGGAATCTCTTGGGACCAAGTTTCTGACTCTGTTTTGCAAGAGACTGTAACGCCAGACTCAGCGCCAGACTCAAAGACAGACTCAGCGCCAGACTCAGCGCCAGATTCAACCCTAGTATTTACCCGTCCCCAAAAGCTGCCGCTTTCAGCCTCCCAAAAACATCTATGGGTATTCCATCAGCTATATCCAAATACGACTGCGTACCATATTTCACTTGCACTCACGATAAAAGGAGAGTTGGATATCAATGCTATGCGCCAGAGCTTGCAGGACATTGTTGACCGTCATGAATCGCTCCGAACTATATTTTTGAAGCGCGACTACCAGAATGATAACCAGAGCGATAACCAGAAAGATAATCAGAAAAATAATCAGGACAGCCACCAGAGCGATAATCAACCCTACACGGAGGTTTTGCCAACTGTTCAGCTAGAGCTTCCGATTACGGATTTGCGGCAGGTCGAAAATTCAGTTAAGACCGTTACCGACTGGCAAGAAAAGCTCTCCCAAATGCCTTTTGATCTAGCACAAGGACCGCTTATTCGAGTGCGGCTATTGCAGCTAGAAAACAATCATTTTGAGTTTATTTTAATTTTGCATCATCTAATTTCAGATGGATGGTCGCGGGGCATTTTACTCAAAGAGCTGTTTCTTAATTATCAACAACATACTCAACAACTTACCTCGCAACCTACCTCGCAACCTAACGCTCAATCCGCCATCCTACCGAAATTAAAAATTCAATATCCTGACTACAGCGTTCAGCAGCAGCAGTGGCTAAAAAGCGATGAATGCGAACAGCAGCGAACTTACTGGAAACAGCAACTGGGCAATTTGCCTGAGCTAAACCTGCCGACTGATAGTGCTGATAGTTCTACAAATGTCAACTTCACCGGTAAAACCTGCACGCGCACGTTTTCAACAGAGCAAACCCAGCTCATCAAGGCATTCGCAAAGCAATCAGGCGCGACTGTGTTTATGGTGTTGTTGGCTATTTTTAAACTGTTGCTTCATCGCTACAGCGGTCAGCGAGATCTCGCCGTCGGTGTTCCTATTGCGGGCCGGAATACACCAGCAGTTGAGCCGTTGATTGGCTTTTTTGTAAATACGCTGGTATTGCGATCGCACATTTCTCCGCATCAGTCCTTTGCCGATTGGCTACAACAAATCCAGGCCACTCTCGCCGATGCCCTACAGCATCAAGACATTCCGTTTTCTAACGTAGTTGAGGCGGTAGGTGCAGCGCGACTACCTGGAAAAAATCCGCTATTTCGGCTGATGTTTCAGGTGCAGAGTGACGGCTATCAGTTGCAAAATGCCGAACAGCTAGGGTTGGCGATGCCAGAATTAACGCTGACTCAGCGATGGATAGAACCTCATGAAACAAAATTTGACATGAGCTGGCATGTGATTGAGCGTGACGGTCGATTGTTGGTCGCTGTTGAGTATAAGACAGGGCTTTTTAAAGAAAGTCGCGTAGACCGTATGCTAGCGCATTTTGATTTGTTGACCCATGCTGTCGTTTTGGCGCCTAATCAGACAATCTCTCAGTTCTCTTTGCTTTCTGCTGAAGAGGAATCACTGATTTTGAACAATTGGAGTCAGGGCAGGGTTGTTGAGTCGCCGACTGTTTGTTTTCCTAGCCGGTTTGAACAACAGGTTGACCAAACCCCCGAGGCGATCGCTGTTGCCGACTACGCCCAGTCGGTTCAAAATAATCGTGTCAACATCACCTATCGCCAGCTTAATCAGCGGGCGAATAAACTGGCTCACTGGCTTCGCAGTCAAGGGGTAGGCCCAGACATTTTAGTCGGGGTTTGCCTTGGCCCCGGCGTAGATTTGATGGTTGCGCTACTGGCCACGCTAAAAGCTGGCGGTGCCTACATTCCGCTAGACCCAACGCTGCCCTTTGAAAGGTTGCAATATATGGTGAGAGATGCCAAGCCTGCTATATTGATGGGGCATGACAACACCATAGTTGCTCGTTTGATACAACATCAAAATGCAAGAGAAAATGCAAGAGAAAATGCAATGACTCTCTTTTGCATTGGACAAGACGAACAGCGTCTGATTAGCCAGCCTAGCCACAATTTAGCGGCGATCGCAAACTCTACAAATCTCGCTTATGTCATTTACACCTCAGGTTCTACGGGTAAACCCAAAGGTACACAGCTCACCCACGGCGGACTGATAAACTACCTGGACTGGTGCTTAAAGGCCTATCCCGTCCACGCGGGCTGCGGCGCACCGGTAGCGTCATCTATTGGGTTCGATGCAACTATCACCAGCCTATTTTCTCCTTTATTGGCGGGTAAGCAAGTTGTATTTGGGCTCGGAAATAGTAAAGACAGCGCTGAAATCGAAGCCCTCATTGCGGCCCTATCGGGTGGATTTAGCTTTATTAAGCTTACCCCGGCTCACTTGAGTGCCTTACGGCCCTTGGTTGCTAAGCAATATATGCAACAGGCTGATACTCAACAGATTGATACGCAACAGATTGATCGAGATCGCCTGCCCAAAGCCTTTATTATCGGCGGAGAATCACTGCGATCGCAACATATTTCTTTTTGGAGAAAACACTATCCCGAAATTACATTAATCAACGAATATGGCCCAACAGAAGCTGTCGTTGGCTGCTGTGTTCACTGGGTAACGAATACAGATACAGATGAAGGAAATATTCCCATTGGTCGTCCTATTGATGGCACCCAGCTCTATATTCTTGACGAACACCAGCAGCCTGTGCCGGTAGGTGTGCCTGGAGAGCTGTATGTTGGCGGCGCAGGCGTCGCTCGGGGCTATTTAAACCAGCCCGCATTAACCACAGATCGATTTATTACGCCGCCGCCTTTTTTGGCAAAATCTCTAGCCAAATATCTTTCTTTCCCCTCCGATATCTCTTCCTCGCGCCTTTACAAAACGGGCGATCTTGCTACTTACCTACCAAATGGTACTCTAAAATATCTGGGCCGCATTGACGATCAAATTAAGCTGCGAGGGTTTCGGATTGAACCCGGTGAGATTGAGGCGGCGCTGTGCCAATGCGAGCCAGTTGAGCAGGCGTTGGTCGTGTTATACGAAGATCAAAATAGACGTGAACTGGTGGCTTACCTAACGGCTGCTACCGAAGCGGGTCAAGAAGAAAACAAAGTGGTTCAGCTAGCAGACGAACTGCGAAAGCAGCTCAGACAATCGCTGCCGAGCTACATGGTGCCAGCGCATTTTGTTTGGCTAGAGGCTTTGCCACTGACCAGTCATGGAAAAATCGACCGTCAAGCGTTGCCATCACCCCCCACAGCAGTCAGCATTGCGCAGAGCAGTCAGCCGCGCGATCGCAAAGAAGCCGTCCTAACAGAAATCTGGCAACAGATTTTAAACCGCAGTGAGGTAAGCATTTACGACAACTTCTTTGATCTAGGTGGTGATTCTATCTCTGCCATGCAAATTGTTTCAAAGGCTCATCAGCACGGATTACACCTTACCCCCACGCAGCTTTTTCAATCCCAAACGATTGCCGAACAAGCAGTTGTTGCCACAGTACAGCCGTTGACTAAAGCGCTGACTACAACATTGGTAGGCTCGGTTCCACTGAGCCCCATTCAGCAGGCATTTTTTGAGCAGGCTCTGGCAAATCCCCATCATTTCAATCAGGCCATTATGCTAACCGTAGAGCCAGATATACAATCTTCTGCGCTCAAAGCTGCACTCAACCAACTGGCTCAGCATCACGACAGCTTACGACTACGATTTGAACAGAAGTCGGGTGTCTGGGAACAGCACTATAGTGAATCCGAAAGGGTTTCTGTTCCTTTAGACGAAGTTGATATAGTATCTCAAGAATCATTTCAAGACTCATCTCAGGTTTCACTGACGCTAGAGAACGTCATGGCGAGTTTTCAAACCCGCCTGAACCTTTCTGAAGGGCCGCTCTTTAGGGGCATTTTAATCACGCTAAACTCAAACGGGACGTCGCGTAAACGTCTGTTGCTCATTGCTCATCATCTGGTGGTGGATGGCGTTTCTTGGCGTATTTTACTGGCTGACTTAATAACTGGCTATCAGCAAGCCAGAAATGATCAAGCCATTACGCTGCCTGCTAAAACAACAACCTTTGGCCATTGGACAAGTCATCTGCAAGATCTCGTCCAAAAAGGCACCTTTGAAGCTGAATATGCCTATTGGGCAGATGCCTGCCGTCCTACGTTGCCCTTGCCCATAGATGAACCAGATGCGCCGCTTAGCCGCTGCAGCGACGACAGCGACGACAACGACGACAGAAACTACAAAAATAGAGCTGCTCATATTCATGAAGCCGTCGTTAGCCTGGATGCTGAAACAACAGTTGTTCTGAAATCGCTGAAGCAGCCAGTGGAGATCATTTTACTCACCGCGCTAGCACAAACGCTCAGGCAGTGGAGTCATTGCGACAGCATCACGCTAGATATGGAAGCCCACGGTCGTCGGGTTTGGAATGACAGCTTAGACTTATCGCGGACAGTAGGTTGGTTTACCGCGCTATATCCACTCAAACTGTTGCTACCGTCGGGCGCTTTAAGCGAACAGCTTAATCGAGTTAAAGATCAGCTCAATCAGGTGCCCAATGGCGGTGTTGGGTATGGCGTGCTGCGCTCACAACTCAGTCAGCTTAAAGATTCTAGCGCTGAGGCGCTTAATTCACCTGCGCAGGTGAGCTTTAATTACCTTGGGCAACTCAATATAGAGAATAATATAGAGAATATAGAACAATCCAGCATCCTCACAGGGATAGCGCCTGAACCTGTCACACACTTAAAAAGCCCAGATAGTCAACGTCGTCGATACCTGCTGGAAATTGTGGCTCTGATACAGGCCGGTCAGCTACAGGCCGGTCAGCTACAGGCCGGTCAGCTACAGGCTGAGCAGCTACAGATTAGATGGCGCTATAGTCCAAAACAATATCGGCAGATCACTATAGAACAGCTATCACAGCGTTTTTACACCAATCTCAAATCTTTACTGGCTGAAGCGACTCAGGCTCACGCCAATCGCGTTATGCCCACTCACTTCACCGCGGCAGGAGTAGAGGCAGGCCAGCTGAACAAGCTGATAGGTAAGCTTCAAGCTAGAGGAGGTCAGTCATCATGAGTACTCTTCAAGACCTATACGAACTCTCTCCTATGCAGCAGGGAATGCTGTTTCACGCCCTCTATGAACCCGAATCTGGCGTTTACTTCGAGCAGCGTCATTGTCTTTTGGAAGGTGACTTGAACGCTCACGCCTTTAGGCAGGCATGGCAGCAGGTGGTGAATCGTTATGATGTGTTGCGCTGTGAGTTTCATTGGGAAGAGGCGGAGAAGCCGCTTCAGGTGGTTTATGACTATGTTGAACTGCCTTGGACAATTGCAGACTGGCAAGAGCTGAGCCTAGCTCAACAAGATGAAAAGCTGGCGTCTTTTCTGGTTGCCGATTGCCTTCAGGGATTTCAATTGGATCGGGCTCCGCTGATGCGCTGCGCCCTGTTTCGCCTTAGCAAGTTCCAGTATCGGTTTGTGTGGAGCTATCACCATTTGCTGATGGATGGCTGGTGCAACGGTGTGCTGATTAAAGAAGTGCTGGCAATTTATCAGGCTGCTTGTCAGCAACAGGACTATCAATTGCCACCTGTTAAGCCGTATCGGGAATACATTATATGGCTTCAGCAACAAGATAAGGAAAAATCAGAAACCTACTGGCGTAGCGTCCTCCAGGGCTTTGATTCACCGACGCCTTTAGCCATTGATCACACTGCTAGTATCGCTGCTAGCACCGCTACTGAAACAACAGATTTAAAGAGTGCTTTAAAGACTGCTTTAGAAGTTGAAAATGTGCCTTTCGCAGCGGGTAATGCAGTATTGACACAGCATGAACAGCAAGCTGTGCTAAAAAAAGACTTTTCAAATGCGCTTAAAGCTTTTTCTCAGCGATCGCGTCTCACCCTTAATACGCTAATACAAGGCGCTTGGGCTGTTATCCTGAGCCGTTATAGCGGATTGGAGGAGGTATTGTTTGGCGTTACTGTTTCGGGGCGCCCGCCTGATCTATCAGGGGTCACATCAATGGTTGGGCTGTTTATTAATACCGTGCCGTTAAGAGTGCATTTGCCAGATACGCAGAGATTGGTGCCCTGGCTACAGCAACTACAGCAAACGCAGCGCGATCGCGAAGCCTACAGCTACAGCGCCCTTACTGACCTGCAAGCTTGGAGTGATGTGCCTAGAGGAATTCCTCTCTTTGAGAGTTTGCTGGTTTTTGAGAATTATCCTGTTTCTATCGAAGCTGCGACGCAAAGCCTAGATATAGGGCTAAGACTGCGAGAGGGGCAGGGCTACGAGCAAACCAACTATCCTCTAACCTTCGTCATTATTCCAGCTGAAAATATTCAGCTTAGTCTACGCTACGATTCTCAGCGATTTTCTAAAAGTGCGATCGCGCGTTTGCTGGGTCATTTACAAGTTGTTTTAGAGAGCTTTATCAGCAGTCCTCAGCAGACGCTACAAGAGATATTGCTGTTAACGCAGGCCGAACAGACGCAGCTGCTTCACTTCGCTCAAGGAAAACAGCTAGATGTTTCTCCTGACTGCGTTTATCACCAGTTTGAACAACAAGTCGCCAAAAGTCCAGACGCCATCGCTATTGCTTTTTCAGCAGGAGACAAACAAACAGACAACCGTTTGCCGATCAGCCAAACACTCAGCCAAACATTTAGCCAAACGCTCAGCTATCAACAACTCAATCAACGCGCTAATAAAATTGCTCATTACTTAATGCTTAAAAACCTAGGTAAAGGAAGCCGAGTGGGTCTTTGCCTAGAGCGTTCCATTGATATGGTGGCGAGTTTATTTGGCATTCTCAAAGCAGGGGCTACCTATGTGCCGCTCGATCCTCATCACCCTCGTGAGCGGCTCGCGTACATTATTCAAGATGCTCAGATAGATGGCTTAATAACCACGACGAATGTTGCGGTGTCTTTAGAAGTGACCAGTCCGCTCACGACAACACTATATTTAGACCAAGATATTTATCGGATTGAACAACAATCATCTGAAAATCCTACAGTGCCTACCTGCTCGGCGGATATTGCTTATATTCTCTATACCAGCGGTAGCACGGGTAAACCCAAAGGTGTTCCCATTCGTCATTGCAGCCTCAGCAATTTCCTGGCTTCAATGGCTGAAGCGCCGGGTATGAAAAAACAAGATACGCTTTTGGCCGTCACCACGTTGGGTTTTGATATTGCTGCCCTAGAGATTTTTCTGCCGCTGGTCGTGGGTGCTCAATTGGTGTTGACCTCTCTAGAGGTTGCTACAGACGGTGAACAGCTAGCAGCTCAGTTAACGGCTCATAATATAACAGTGATGCAAGCTACGCCAGCGACCTGGCGATTGTTATTAGATGCAGGTTGGGCGGGGAGCCCAGCGCTGAAAATACTCTGTGGCGGTGAGGCGTTAGATTTGAATTTGGCAGATCAACTGGTCGCTAGGAGCAAAGAAGTCTGGAACTTGTATGGGCCAACTGAGACCACTATTTGGTCTGGGGCTTTGAGAATTGATGCCAATATTCTCTTAGGGACTATGATTCCAATTGGTCGGCCTATTGCCAATACCCAGTTTTATGTGTTGGATCGACAACAGCGCCAGGTTCCTGTGGGTGTTGCGGGTGAACTGTATGTAGGTGGGTTGGGGCTCAGCTCTGGCTATTGGAACCGCGATGATTTGACGGCAGAGAAGTTTGTTGAGGTCGAAGGGTTAGGCTGTGCGGACTTAGCCCAAGCGTCTTCTGCTCATATCCTTTTTTACAAAACGGGCGATCGCGTCCGCTACCGAGAAAACGGCACCCTTGACTACTTAGGCCGGTTAGATAACCAAGTAAAGCTGCGCGGCTTTCGCATTGAACTCGGCGAAATTGAAAGCTGTTTGGCGCAGCATCCCCAAGTAGAACAAGTGGTGGTAGAGGTTGCAACCGGTGAAAATCCTCAGCTTGTGGCTTACCTAACCCTAATAGAAGAAAGCGATAAAGGAGAAGGCAATAAAAAAGAGATATCAGAGAATAATCTGCGCCAATGGCTGCGCCAGCAACTACCTACCTACATGGTTCCGACTGGCTATCAAATTCTCAAGGCTTTTCCACTGACTCCCAATGGCAAAGTAGATAGGCGATCGCTGCCCTCTTTTAGCACTATGCCTACCGTCACTCAGCCGCCTCGAACACCCCAAGAAAAAATAATTGCAGGCATTTGGGCAGAGGTGTTAGACAGCGATCGCATTAACCTAAACGACAACTTTTTTGAGTTGGGTGGACATTCTCTACTCGCGACCCGAGTTATTGCCCAGATTCGTCAGGTATTTAAAACAGATGTCTCCTTGCGATCGCTCTTCGAGAATCCTATTCTCTCGGACTTTATTGCCCAGCTAGCAGCGGCCCAGCTAGCAGCAGCCCAGCCAGCCCAGTTAGCCTCAATCCAGCGACAGGCGCTGTCGAGTATCCCTAGCAGCAATAGAAGACTTACGCTATCCTACGCACAGCAACGACAATGGCTAATGCAACAGCTAGCACCCAATAGCTCGACCTACATTATTCCTATCGCGATTCGGCTGAAGGGAAATCTGTCTCTGGTGAGTTTACAAGAGAGCATGGCCCAAATTGTGGCCAGACACAATACGTTAAGAACTGTCTACCCAGAAGTAGATGGAACAGCGGTTCCGACAATATTGCCTAATCTTACCATTGAGATTGAACAAATTGATTTAAGTGATTTGGATGAGCAGGAACAGCATGCCAACGTGAGCCAGCATATTCGCCGTCAAGCGCAGAAACCTTTTGACTTAGCTCAAGAACCGCTATGGCGATCGCAGCTCTTGCGTTTAGGCAAGGATGAGCATATTTTTATCCTTACACTGCATCACATAATTGTTGATGGCTGGTCTATAGAGGTTTTGTTCAAAGAACTCACTGGGTTTTACCAGGCTCATCGGTCTGGAGAAAAGTTAGAAAACTGTTTTTCGCCTCTGTCTATTGGCTATGAAGACTATGCCGCTTGGCAAAAATCTCTAGATTGGAGCGACCAGCTGGCCTATTGGAAAAACCAGCTCAAGGGCATTGCCCCGCTGCTAGCACTTCCGACTGATTTTCCTCGTCCTGCGGAACCGACCTACGCAGGCGCTAGTTACGAATTTCGGCTCTCTCAGCAAGAGACTGCTGCCCTACAGAGCTTTAGTCAAAAAAACAGTGTCACTTTGTTTATGACATTGTTTGCGACTCTTAACGTGCTGCTGTATCGATACAGTGGCCTCAATGAGTGGGTCATTGGCACGCCCATCGCAAATCGCCAACAGGCTGAGCTAGAAAACCTGATAGGTTTGTTTGTAAATACGCTGGTCATCCGTACGCAGCTAAACCACAATCCTCGCTTTATTGACTTCCTAACTCAAGTCCGCAAGGTCACTCTAGAAGCATACAGTCACCCAGATCTCCCTTTTGAGAAGCTAATTGAGGCGCTAGAGATTCCTCGCAGTCAGAGTCATACCCCCCTTGTTCAGGTGATGGTTTCCTTGCAAAATCATGCCTTAGAAAAGTTTTCTCTCCCTGAGCTAGACTTCTCTCCGATACAGATAGAGAGCACAACGGCTAAGTTTGACCTGACACTTGACATGCGTGAAACACACCGAGGTCTGGTCGGGCGATGGGAATATCGTACCGATTTGTTCAAGGCAGAGACGATTCATCGCCTAGCAGGGCATTTTCGAACATTGCTCAAAGCATTGCCCACGCATAGCGAGCTTAGGCTGTCGGCGCTTCCCCTTTTGTCGTCTCAAGAAGTTAAGCAAATTCAGCACTGGCAGCAGGATACAACAGCAGTGCCATTACCCAAAGAGAGTATTCATCAGCTATTTGAAGCGCAGGTAAATAAGGCTCCTATGGCGATCGCACTCAGCCATAATCAAACCAAAATCACCTATCAAGCCCTCAATAATCAGGCTAATCAGCTTGCCTATTACCTACGCCAGCAAGGTGTGGGTGTAGAGACTCCTGTTGGCATTTGGGCCACGCGATCGCCCGAAACGATCATCGCTATTCTGGCAGTTCTCAAAGCGGGAGGTACTTACGTTCCGCTTGATCCAAGCTATCCGCTAACGCGTTTGATCTCGATAGTAGAAGAGACTGAGATGGCGCTAATTATTACAGCCAGTAATCAGCCGACCAATCAGCCGATCAACCAGCCGATCAACCAGCCGATCAACCAGCTGATCAACCAGCCAACCAATCAGCCGACTGCCCAATCAGCTACCCAAGTGCCATCAGCACTACAGGCAGCCGTTCGCATCCTTGATCTCCATGAGATTGCTACTACAATTGCAACGCTTCCGACCGCTAACCTAGCCGGCGAGATAGCTTCCAACCTCACGCCTAAATCGTTAGCCTATATTCTCTACACCTCAGGCTCTACGGGCCAACCCAAAGGAGTTTGCACCACCCATCAGGGCGTCACTCGCCTCGTAAAGTCAACTAACTATGTGACGCTTACCTCCTGCGATATTCTCTTACAGGCCGCTCCGCTCACCTTTGATGCTTCTACCTTCGAGATTTGGGGTGCTTTGCTGAATGGTGGTCAGTTAGTGCTGCTCTCAACGCAAATGCCTTCGCTAGAAAAACTAGCCCAAGTGATTTCTACCCATAAAATAACAACACTCTGGCTCACCGCTGGTCTCTTTAACTTGATGGTAGATGAACAGTTAGAAAGCCTAGCTGGCGTCCGCCAACTGCTAGCCGGGGGCGATATTCTCTCTGTACGCCATTTGCAAAAAGCCCTAGCCAAGCTCAAAAATACTTGCATTATCAATGGCTATGGCCCAACAGAAGGCACAACTTTTACCTGCTGCCACAGGATAACAGCAGCAGATTTGGTTTTCGGTGCGCCTATTGGCTATCCGATTTCACATACTCAAATTTATGTGCTAGATGAAAACCTCCAGCGCCTACCTGTGGGCCTTCCAGGAGAGCTGTATATCGGCGGCGCAGGTGTAGCACGCGGCTATCTCAATCAGCCTGCGCTGACCGCTGAAAAATTTGTGCCTAATCCGTTTTACGATGTTCAAAAAGCATCAGATACAGACAGTTTTTATCTGTATAAAACGGGCGATCGCGTTCGCTATCGGGCCGATGGCGCGTTGGAATATCTTGGTCGCATTGATCAACAGCTGAAAATTCGAGGGTTCCGCATTGAGCCAGCCGAAGTTGAGACTGCCCTTGAAAGCCATCCGGCCATTCAACAAGCCGTAGTTGTGGTTAAGGGCAATAGCGCTGATCAAAAACGGTTAGTTGCCTATTTAGAAACGGTTCAAACAACCAAATTCTGCCCCTTAAAGCCTTTAGAAGTCAGGCAGTTTTTGCTCAAAAAGCTTCCTGACTATATGGTGCCTGCCAAGTTCATATGGCTTGACTCTATGCCGCTGACACCCAACGGCAAAATAGACAAAAAGGCATTTCCCGAACCTGAGTGGAATATGCCAGATGGCATGTCTAACCCCTTGCTTCAAACCAATGCTGAAAAAACATTGACAGAGATTTTTTCAGCGCTGTTACCAGCTGAATCAGTGGGTATTTACGACAACTTTTTTGAGCTAGGGGGCGATTCTATTTTGGCAATGCAAATTGTGAGTCGTGCAACTCAAGCCGGACTGATGCTCTCTCCTCAGCAGATTTTTCAGTATCAAACCGTTGCTGAGCTTGCTCAAGTTGCTCAGCAAGAACGCCAGACGCCCATTAATCAAGTGCCTGATCAAGGGCATGATCAAGTGCCTGTTATGGGGGCAGTCCCGCTCACACCCATTCAGCAGTGGTTCTTTGATCAACATCTGGCGATGCCTGAGCACTTTAATCAGTCTGTTTGTTTGGCACTGCCTCCTGAATTTAAGGCTGAGGCTTTGGCGCAGGCGATCGCACATATCTATCACCATCACGACGCTCTCAGATTACGATTTACCCAATCTCAGCAAGGTTGGCAGCAAATATTTTCAACAGATACAACGCCCCCGACTATTCGCTGGTTTGACTATTCTGGGCTAGCCTCCGATGAGCAAGATAGTGCGATCGCGCAAATCATTTATCAGCTACAGCGCAGCCTTAATCTTCAGCACGGCCCGCTGATCAGTCTAGGCGGTTTCAACTTAGGCACCGAGCGGCCTAGTCAACTGTTCATTGGTATTCACCACTTAGTTACAGACGGTGTTTCTTGGCGGATACTGCTGGCTGATTTTCAAGCAGCCTATCAAGCTGTCATCACTCAACAACCTTTGGCGTTACCTGACAAAACTCATTCCTACCAGCAGTGGGCGAATGAATTGAGCCAAATTGCCCACTCATCTCAGATGAACCGCGAGCTAGCGTACTGGCAAAAGATTGCTCGAACTCAGAGAATAGAAATCCCTCAAGACTTTCAAAACCAAGCACCTACCCATAAAAAGAACACTGTTGGTAGCGCTCACAGCATCATTGCAACACTCTCGCCTCAGCTCACCCAGGCGCTTTTGCAAGCGGTTCCTGCGGCGCATAATACTCAAGTCATTGAGGCGCTGCTGACTGCATTTACCCAAACGCTCACCCAATGGACGCAACAACCTACCGCCCTGATAGACCTAGAAAGCCACGGTCGATTTTCTGATGCTTTAAATCTCTCTCGCACTGTGGGTTGGTTTACAACGCTATATCCAGTGGTGCTTTCGTTTGATAGCGCGGGTACTATCGCCGACAATCTTAAGGCTATAAAATATCAGTTACAGTCCGTGCCTAATCGGGGCGCAGGGTATGGCCTGTTGCGCTATACCGCTAAAGCTGAGGCAATCGCGATCGTGCCCCCCATTAGCTTTAACTATTTGGGTCAGCTAGGCTCAGAGCAGATAGGCTTAGGGCAGATAGGCCAGCTTGACACAACTTCTCAGGCCCAGTTTCACAGAATTGAATCTCCTTACAACTATCAAAACACAAACCAAGCTGCTACCAATCATCGGCCTTATTTGCTAGATGTCAACTGTTGGATAGAGACTCAGCTCAAAATAAAATGGACGTTCAGCCAGTATTATCACAAACCTGAAACCATTCAACAGCTTGCTGATCAGTTTCTGTCGAATTTATCTGCCCTGATTGCTCACTGTTGTTCGTCAGAAGTGTGTTCGTCAGAAGTCTGTTCGCCAGAGGTGGCAGGCTACAGCCCGGATGATTTTGGCCTCGCCCAGCTCGATCAGTCTGCGCTTGAGGCGGTGCTAGCTCAGGTGAGCTTTACTACAGCCGAATCAGCCAGTGAATCAGCCAGTGAATCAGCCGAACAGGAGGTGCCCCGATGAAGCGAGCTGTCCAAGATATCTATCCTCTTTCCCCCACTCAGCAAGGCCTGCTATTTCACAGTTTGTATGGTAACTCGCAGGCAGGGGCTTATATTGTGCAGGTTAGTTACCTGCTGCAAGGTGCGCTAAACCCTGCGGCCTTTGAACAGGCCTGGCAACAATTGATACAGCGCCACACCATTTTAAGGACCGCTTTTGCGTGGGACAACTTGGCAGCACCAGTTCAAGTGGTAGGACAGCAGGCCATCTTGCCTATTCACTGGCAAGATTGGCAGAGTTTTTCGGTTCAACAACAATCAGAAAAATTCTCTCAGTTACTCACGGCTGATCGCAGGCAAGGCTTTAGTCTTACCAAGGCTCCCCTGATGCGGATTCAGGCGATTCAGCTGAGCCCTAATCGCTATCGAATTCTATGGACACACCACCATATTTTGCTAGATGGTTGGTCATTGCCGTTGTTACTTAAAGAATGGATTACCTGCTATTACTTGGCTAATGCTTCTAGTGGTGCTTTTAGTGGCGCTTCTAGTGGCGCTTTTGAGGGTGCCGCATCTCTTAATCCATCTGTTGCTGATTTATCTGTTGTTGATTCACTTGTTGATTCATTGGGCTTGGCCTATCCTTATCGTGACTATATTGCTTGGTTGCAGCAGCAGGATTTGGCAATGGCCAAGCAGTTTTGGCAAAAGCGGTTGGCAGGTATTACTGCACCTACACCGCTGGGAATAGACCAGCGCCAACATGACCGAGATAGTAATAATCGAGACAGCAACAATCGAGATAGCAATAGTCGGTCTATCGCCGACCCATCACTTTCAGTAGGCTCTTTAGAACAGCCCCAAAATGCCTTTGAAGCGCAACACCATCAGCTATCTTATGACCTGAACAAGCAGCTACAAAGCTTTGCCATGCAGCATCGTCTGACGCTGAGTAGCTTAGTCCAAGGTGCATGGGCAAAGGTTCTGAGTGTTTATAGTGGTGAAAGCGATGTACTGTACGGATTGGCCTGTGCTGGAAGACCCTCTAGCTTGCCCGCTGCCGATAAGCGAGTTGGTCTATTTATCAACACGCTGCCTATGCGGGTACAGGTAAACTCTGATACTCAATTACTCCCTTGGCTGCAACAGATTCAGGCACAACAACTTGCACAGCAGCCCTATGAATATACGCCATTGGTTGATATTCAAGCAGTTAGCGATATTCCTGGGCGATCGCCTCTATTTGAAAGTATTGTTGTTTTTGAAAACTATCCGCTCGAAGTCGTGCAGGGCATCGCAGGACTAGAACTGTTAGAGGTTTCTGTTACAGAGCAAACTCACTATCCGCTGACGCTATTTGCAACGGCCAAAGATGGTTTGAGCTTTAAAGTGCTTTATGATGCACAGCGGTTTTCTAAAGGTGCGATCGCTCGTCTCTTGGGTCACCTTCAAACCGCATTATCTTCTATGGTGGCTTTCCCTCAAGAGACCTTAGCCGGTATCAGCATTCTACCAAAGGCAGAAGCACAACAGCTCTTGTGCTATGGAAATGGCGATTACAAACCACTCTCTAATCAATGCATTCCAGATGCGATCGCCCAATACGCGCTTAACAGACCTGACGCGACGGCCATCATTTTTGAAGGCAATAGGCTTAGCTACGGGCAGCTTAATCTCCGTGTCAATCAGTTAAGTCACTATCTACAACAAACCGGAATTGCTGCCGGTACACCAATTGGTATCTGCATAGAACGGTCTATTGATATGATGGTCGCCCTGTTGGCTATTCTCAAAATAGGGTGCGCCTATGTTCCTCTTGACGCTGCCTATCCCATGGCTCGGCAGCAGTATGTCATTGAAGATGCGGGGCTTGAGTGGATGCTTTGTCATGAGGCAACTGCTCATATTTTTGAGTCGATCGAGCAACCGCTACAACTTATTAATCTCGCTCGGCAGACCACAAAGATCTCGGCCTGTGCTACCACATATTTTAAGCCCACCAGTACGGCTTCTACTAACCTGGCCTACCTTATCTACACCAGCGGCAGTACAGGCAAACCCAAAGGAGTGCCAATTACTCACCAAAGCCTCAACAATCTGTTAGCGGCGATGGCTAGCCGCCTGCAAATCAAGTCTACCGATACGCTGATGGCGGTGACTACCCTTGCTTTTGACATTGCGGCCCTAGAACTGTTTCTGCCGCTGAGTGCGGGGGGCACGCTGCTGCTTGCCAGCCACGAAACGGTTCGCAACAGCCACCAGCTCATTGCCTACCTCGACAGCTATGGGGTTGATATTATGCAGGCAACGCCTGCTACCTGGAGAATGCTTTTAAGCAGCGGCTGGGCTGGGCAAAATAGTCTCAAAATTCTCTGTGGTGGCGAAGCGCTAGATGTATCGCTTGCGAATCAACTGCTCAACTGTGGTGAAGAGGTTTGGAATGTTTATGGCCCAACGGAAACTACGATTTGGTCTGGTGCCTTAGCACTAACTAAAGACATGTTGGCTAGAGGCAGTGTCCCAATCGGTCAGCCGATTGACAATACTCAGTTTTATGTGTTGGATGGGCGACAGCGGCCTGTTCCGATTGGTGTCGCTGGCGAACTCTATATTGGTGGATTGGGCGTGAGCCCTGGTTATTGGCATCGGGAGGATTTAACCGCCGAGCGGTTTGTTTCTGTTCATTCTTCTATTTTCTATAAAACTGGTATTTCCTACGATGCTGACATTCCCTCCGAAACTGGCATTTTATATAGAACTGGCGATCGCGTCCGCTACCGCGAAGATGGCACGCTTGATTATCTTGGACGACTTGACTATCAGACCAAGCTACGGGGCTATCGAATTGAGCTAGGAGAAATTGAAGCGGCGATCTCAACCCACCGGCACATCAATCAAGCCATTGTAGTTCTGCAAGGAGACAGGGCTGAAAATCAACGGCTCGTTGCCTATGTGATGCTCTCAAGCTGGGAAGATCAGCCGGTTGAAAATCGCGAAAACATGGCGGAGGTGTTGCGATCGCACCTTAGCACCCAAATCCCTCACTACATGATCCCTAGCGCCTACCAAGTTCTTGTCAATTTTCCACTCACCCCCAACGGAAAAATTGATCGCAATGCGCTGTCTGTCATAAGCCCCGCAGCAGCTATCTTAGATCATCGACTCAAAACAGATCTAGTAACAGATCCAATAACAGATCCAATAACAGATCCAAAATCGGCCGTGGAGAGTACTTTAGCCGAAATTTGGCAGTCTATATTACCACTAGAGACCGTTGGCCTTCACGACAATTTCTTTGAGATAGGCGGGCATTCGCTGCTGGTGATCACCGCTCAGAGCCAGATTCGTCAGCGATTAGGCGTTGAACTACCCATGGTCGATTTATTTCGCTATCCCACCCTTTATACACTAGCTGTTCATATCAATCAGCTGGGGCAACAATCAGAACAGGCTCAGGAAAAACAAGCCAAACGAGCGATCGCCTTAACTGCTGGGAAACAACGCCTCAAGCAGCGGCGGATTCAGCGTCAATCAGCCGATCGCGAATCAACTAATTGCGAATCAGGCGATCGCATAGGAGGGAGCGCGTAATGAATTATTCAAAGAGTCATCTAAAGCATCAACCAGAGAATCAACCAGAGAATCAGAAAAAATCGCCAACCGTCTTTCAAGAGGCGCCCTCTGGCCTAGAGATTGCTGTCATTGGCATGGCCGGACGTTTTCCGGGTGCGCGCTCGATTGACGAATTTTGGCACAACCTACAGCACTCAGTTGAATCTATTACCACTTTAGATGATGAAATCTTGTTGGCTCATGGCGTTGCGCCAGAACAGCTGAACGATCCTAACTATATTAAAGTGGGGGGTGTATTAGAAGATGCCGATCTCTTTGATGCTGCTTTCTTTGGATTTAGCCCGGCTGAAGCCGAGGTTTTAGATCCCCAGCAGCGATTGTTTTTAGAAACAGCCGTCGAAGCCCTAGAAACAGCTGGCTATGATGCGCAGCGCTATCCTGGCAGCATCGGTGTGTATGGTGGAGCCGGGATGAACGGCTATTTGTTGAATTTGTATAGCAATGCTGAGGTGCGCGATCGCGTTACACCCTACGACCTCTTTATCGCTAACGACAAAGATTTTCTCACCACGCGAGTTTCCTACAAGCTCAATCTCAAAGGCCCTAGCGTAGATGTACAAACCGCCTGCTCTTCCTCGTTAGTTGCCGTGCATATGGCTTGTCAGTCGTTACTGGGTGGGGAATGCGATATGGCCTTAGCAGGCGGTGTGGCCATCTCAACACAGCTAGGGTATCGAGTCCAAGCAGGCAGTATTTACGCGCCCGATGGTCATTGTCGTGCATTTGATGCTAACGCTGCTGGCACTGTAAGCGGTAATGGCGTCGGTATTGTTGTTCTCAAGCGATTAGAAGATGCCTTAGCCGCAGGAGACACCATTGACGCGGTGATTAAAGGATCGGCAATCAATAACGATGGGGCACTTAAGGTGAGCTATACTGCCCCCTGCGTAGAGGCCCAAGCCGCTGTCATTCAAGCTGCCTATACCATGGCAGAAGTTTCTCCTCAAAGCGTTCGCTATATTGAAGCGCATGGTACGGGCACCGCCTTGGGTGATCCCATTGAGATTTCAGCGCTAACGCAAGCCTTTGACACTCTATCTTGTAATGCGCAGCCATTTGCTAATGGCAACATCAATAAGGCTCATAGCAGCGGCCGCTTACAAACTGCCCCAACCTGTGCCATTGGTTCTGTTAAAACAAACATTGGCCACTTAGATGCGGCTGCTGGTATTGCGGGCTTTATCAAAACAGTTCTGGCACTTAAACATCAACAGATTCCGGCTAGTCTCCATTTTCAATCACCCAATCCCAATATAGACTTCAACCATAGCCCTTTTTATGTGAATACAGCGCTGACAGCTTGGCCTCAGGGCAGTTCGCCCCGTCGAGCAGGGGTGAGTGCTTTTGGCATTGGTGGCACTAATGCTCATATTGTTTTACAAGAAGCCCCTAGTACCATTCCTCAAACCATCAGTCAGCAGCCACAACTTTTAGTACTATCGGCCAAAACATCGACCGCTCTAGATATTGCTGCGCTTAATCTCGCTGATTATTTAAGCAAAACGTTGGAGAAAAGTCCTGCAAAAATCTCTTTGGCAGAAGTTGCCTATACCTTGCAAGTTGGGCGCACGGCTTATGCGTATCGCCGCAGCGTTGTCTGTCAAACCATGGCTGAAGCGATTGAAAAACTACAGATTCAACATTCACAGAAAAGTGTTGATCAACCTTCTGTGGTCTTTTCTTTTGCGGGGCAAGGTAGCCAACATATCCATATGGCCAAAACCCTCTATGAGCACGCGCCTATTTTTAAAGAAGCGCTGGATCACTGTGCCGATCTGCTAGGTAGTCTCCTAACTGATCAATCAATCAACCTTTTAGAGATTATCTATCCAAAAACAAAAACCCATCAAATTCAACAGACGGTTTATACGCAACCGGCTCTTTTTGCTGTGGAATATGCGCTTGCCCAGCTCTGGATGAGTTGGGGAATAAAGCCGACCGCATTGATAGGCCATAGCATGGGTGAATATGTCGCAGCCTGCGTATCGGGCGTTTTTGATCTACACACGGCTTTGCAAATTGTAAAATTACGCGGACAGCTCATGCAGCAAATGCCCAGCGGTGCCATGCTATCTATTGCACTTTCGGCTGAAGCCGTTGAGCCTTGGCTGAGTGATGAGATCGTATTAGCGGTGAACAATGCCCCTCAGCAATGTGTTGTTTCAGGATCAGAAGCAGCGATCGCATCTTTACAGTCCTGTTTAAATGAAAAAAATATTGGTTGCCATCTGCTAAAAACCTCTCATGCGTTTCACTCACCTGCAATGGAGCCGATGCTGAGACCTTTTAAGGAGGCCCTTAGTCAGCTAACATTTAGTCCACCCACCATTCCCTTTATTTCTAACGTTACGGGTACTTGGATTACAGCCGACGAAGCAACTGATCCGAACTACTGGACTCGTCAGCTGCGTCAAACGGTACGTTTTAGTGACGGGATAGAAACGCTGCTGACGCTTTCTCATCCTATTTTCTTAGAAATTGGCCCTGGAGATGTTTTAACCAAGCTGACGAGACAACATTTCTCGGCAGCTGCTGCTTATACTGCCGTCAACAGTTTGCCCCCTCCCCAGTCGGTAGAAACAGAAGCTGCTCAGATCCGCTCGGCAATGGGACGGCTTTGGTCGGCAGGTGTAAAAGTTGACTGGCAGGCTTTTCATGGCGATCGCAGCCTTCGTCGTATTCCTTTACCCACTTACCCTTTCTCACGACAGCGCTATTGGATTGATTTTGACAGCCAATCGCTCACGAAATCGCTCACGAGTCAGATGCATCCATCGACCGCTCAAAAGCAAGCCACTGCCGAATTCAAGCCAGATCTAGCAGACTGGTTCTACATGCCGAGTTGGGAGAGAAGCCTGCAAAACCCCAGCGCTGTTGACCCAACCCAGCGATCCTGCTGGCTCATATTTGCCGATGAAGGGGGAATTGGGGCACAGCTCGCTCAGCAGATTGAGCAGACCGGACAAGATGTATTTACGGTATCGCCAGGGAATGATTTTGAGCAGGTGGGCTACCGTCAGTTCAGTCTTTCGCCTCAAAATTCCACACACTTCCAACAACTCTTGGAAGATCTCCAGCTTCGGGAAAGGCTGCCAACAGAGATTGTTTATTTATGGCCAATACAGCCAACAGCACAGCCAAATGAGCCGTTCATGGTATTGATGGCGCTCATGAAAGCTGTCGTGGCTGGAAGGACGCCTGCTGCTGCGGCGTTGCAAATCACGGTGATTACAGAATCGCGTTATGACGTAGTGGGCAGCGAAGCACAACAGCCTCAAGGTGCTGAGATCCAGGGGCTTTGTCAGGTGGTGGGTCAGGAATATCCAAGCGTAGGCTGTCGTCAGATAGACATTGTGAGTACAGAACAGACTGCTACCCAATGGGCTCAGATACTCTGGCAAGAGCTACAGGCGGCAGAGCCTTCAGCCGTTGTGGCCTATCGGCATCGACATCGCTGGCAGCAAACCTATCGAGCGATTTATCTGGCAGAGAATTCGCCAGCAGCAGGCGTAAACGCCATTCGTCTATACCCGCATGGGCTATATGCCATTGTCGGAACTGAGGGGTTAGGAGAAATATGGGCCCAGCAGCTACAAGAACAGTATCAGGCTAATGTTGTTCGTATTACAGAGACGAATACAGCGGCTATAGAAATCGCCCTCAAGCGGGCGGTGGATCAATTTGGAGCACTCAAAGGTGTTTTTGTATGCAGCCCCATGACGAATGAAAAGTCGGCTGCACCCATTATTCTGCTTGAACAAGCGCAATGGCAGTACAACTGTGAGGCGAAGAAAACAGGATTAGAGAATTTGGCGATCGCCCTCCAACCCTACCGGCCCGACTTTTGCTGCGTTCAATCCTCGCTTTCGGCCATCCTGGGCGGGCTTGGGCTTGCCGCCTACGCAGGCGCTAACCACTTTATCGATGCCTTTGTCGCTCAACAAAACCAAACCACTGACTTATCCTGGTTTAGCATCAACTGGGATGCCCATACAGAAACCGATGCCCCTAATAGCGATGATGGCGACGACTCATCGGCTCAACCGGGTTGGGGCCGTGCTTTAGCTGCTGACTTTGCCCTCACCCCAACAGAGATATGGCAAGCCACAGAACGTATTCTCACGCAGGCGGCACCGGGCCAAATAATTGTTTCTAAAGGAGACTTACTCGCTCGCTACCACCAATGGATTCGGGCTACGCCTTGTCCGCCTATGCCGAGCCAAAATGGTACTTCGGCTGAAAGTCAGATCGAAAAAAACGACCGTATCAGCGATCGCACAAACTACGCTCGTCCTCAGCTTTCAACCGCCTATGTAGCCCCTCGCAACGCGGTTGAAGAGATTGTCTCAACGATTTGGAAAGACTTGCTAAGGCTCGAAAAAATTGGGATCCACGACAGTTTCTTTGACTTGGGGGGGCACTCACTTCTAGCGATTCAGGTGATTTCCCGGCTGAGAGAGGCTTTCCCGGTCGCGATAGAGATGCGAAATTTGCTTTTTGAAGCCCCGACTGTAGCCCAAATTGCTGCCGTCATTGCCAAGCAGCTGCCGCATGAAAGCGAGCTAGATGAAATGGCAGCGCTTTTAGCCGAGGTGCAAACCCTGTCTACTGAAGAAATTCAAGCACAGCTATCAGGAGGTGACGTATGAGTCAGTTTTACCAGCAGTTAAGCAGGCTTACCCCCGAGCAGCGGGCGCTTTTTGAGCAAAAGCTAGCCGCTAAAGGCTGGCAAAATAGTTTAGGGGCGATGACGATTCTGCCACGACTGACAAACCAACCGATTCCCCTGTCTTTTGCGCAACAGAGACTATGGTTTGTGCAGCAGCTCGACCCTAAAAGCATTGCTTACAATGTAGCGAGCGTCTTGAAGTTGCAGGGGCCGCTAAATATTTCGGCACTCGAAAATAGCTTAAACAGTTTAGTCGAGCGTCACGAGACTTTGCGCACGCACTTTGAGCTAAGAATAAATGAGCAAGGGCAAACACAGCCTATTCAGGTGATCAATTCACCGCAGCCGCTTCACTTGCAAGTTCAAGATCTCTCTGCGCACAGCAATCCGCAATCGGCAGCTGAGCAAAAAATTCAAACGCTCACCCAAACGCCCTTTGATCTTTCTCAACCGTTACTGAGAACGGCGCTACTGCGAGTTGATAAAAATAGCTACCTTTTAGCGATCGCCACCCATCACATTATTAGCGATCGCTGGTCGGTCATGGTTTTTCTGCGTGAACTGACTCTCCTATATCGCCTGTTTTCTGCCCCTGCTGACCCACGGCTAAGCGTAACCGAAGCTCTCCCGCCGCTGCCTATTCAATATGCTGACTGGGCCATTTGGCAGCGTCAACAGCTGCAAGGTGACAAGCTAAAAGCACAGACCGACTACTGGCTTAGCCAGCTTTCTGGCGATCTCCCTGTGTTGGATTTGCCTGTGGATCGTCCCTATGGGGCAGTTGCGACCTATTCGGGCAGTCAGGTGCCACTGGCGATCGCACCCGAACATGCAGCGCAGCTCAAAGCTCTGAGCAGTCAGTATCAGGCCACTTTATTTACACTGCTGTTAACGGCTTGCCAGGTGTTGCTTTATCGCTATACCCACAGTGACGACATTGTGGTGGGGAGTGATATTGCCAATCGCGATCGCACTGAAACCGAAGGACTCATTGGTTTGATCGTCAACACCCTCGTTTTCCGCAGCGACCTATCAGGCAACCCTCGTTTTTGCGATCTATTAGTTCAGGTGCGTGAAACGGTTCTCAACGGCCTAGCGCATAAAGACTTGCCGTTTGAAAAGCTAGTAGAAGTGATTAACCCAGAGCGAGATTTGAGCCAGATGATGCCGATCTTTCAGGTTAAGCTCGATTTGCAGCAGGTAGGTGTACAGCCTATGGTACTAGAGGGCCTGTCGATAGAACGCTACCCTCTTTCAGAAACGCAGGCCAAATATGAATTGCGCTTTAACCTTCAAGAGACGCCGCAAGGCATTGTCGGACAAGTTGAATACAACAGTGATTTGTTTGATGAGCGCACAATTGTCAGACTCATTGGCCATTTTCAAACGCTGCTGGCAAGCATTGTCGTCGCTCCGGGCCAAAGACTCTCTGATCTATCGTTGCTTAGCCCAGAAGAACAAAAAACTCTATTAATTGACTGGAATAAAACCCAAAGAACGTATCCGACAAATTGCTGTATCCATCAGCTCTTTGAAGCGCAAGTTAAGAAAACGCCAGCGGCGATCGCCCTGACCGATGGTCAGATATCTTTCACCTATGCCGAATTAAACGCCCGTGCAAACCAGCTTGCACGTTGTTTAAAGAGCTATCTAAATGGCGATCTAAATGGCGATCTACCTAGCAATCTACCTAGCAATCTAACCGGCGATCTAACCAGCCATAGAAAGAACCTGGCCATCGACTCACAGTCGAAAGCAGCGCCCCAAACCATGCAGACCGTCGGCATTTGCATGGCTCGCTCCTGTGACATGATTATTAGCCTCTTAGCTATCCTCAAAGCGGGTGCTGCCTATGTTCCCCTAGATCCTGCCTATCCTGCTGATCGATTGGCCTTTATTGCGAAAGATGCCGGTCTTCGGCTATTGCTGACCAAAGGTCAATCGCTTGGCTTTGAGGCAAATGACGCTTTATTTGTTGTGGATACTGTTGTGGATACTGTTGTGGATATTGAAGATATCTCTCCAGATCTGCCTACTCACAATTTAAACACGCCGATTGCCCCTAGCGATCTGGCCTATGTGATCTATACCTCTGGCTCTACAGGTCGTCCTAAAGGGGTTGCAATTGAGCATTGCAGTACCGTTACCCTATTGCACTGGGCTAAAGAACAGTTTTCACCCGCTGAGCGCTCAAGCGTCTTGGCCTCTACTTCTATCTGCTTTGATCTCTCTGTTTTTGAAATATTCTCACCGCTGAGTTGGGGTGGCTGTGTCGTGGTGGTGGAAAATGCGCTAGCGCTGTTAACGCTGCCCAATACGACTAATATTAGCCTTATCAACACAGTGCCTAGCGTTTTGAGCCATCTGCTCAAAATGGGCCAAATTCCTCCTTCTGTACAAACTGTCAACTTGGCGGGTGAAGTGTTGCCCATCTCGCTGGTTCAGCGGCTTCAGCAACTCAGTCATATTCAAAAAATATACAATCTTTACGGCCCTTCAGAAGACACGACCTACTCTACCTGCGCGCCACTTCACGAGTTGACACTCACGCATAACGCTATCCGCGTTCCCATTGGCAAGCCCATTGCCAATACTCAAGCCTATGTTTTAGACCCTCATCAACTGCCCGTACCGATAGGTGTGTCGGGAGAACTTTATCTGGGTGGGGCAGGACTTGCTCGCGGTTATTTGAATCAGCCTCAGATGACGGCTGATCGATTTGTCGCTGTTAATTTGTTGGGGCAGGCAGGCTTAGCCTCATCTACTCACTTATCTACTCATTGTGAACTTTCACCTTCTTTGAGGCTGTATAAAACGGGCGATCGCGTCCGCTACCGCCCTGACGGCTCGCTCGAATTTCTCGGACGCTTCGACCATCAGGTGAAAATTCGCGGTTTCCGCATTGAACTGGGAGAAATTGAAACTGTATTGCGTCAGCATCCATCGGTAGAAGCTGCGGTAGTCATTGCGCATGGCGATACCAATACCCAACTTGTTGCCTATGTTGTTTCTCAGGAAATCTCTCAAGAAATCTCTCAAGAAGCCTCGACTCAACCTACTTTCAGTAAAATACTTTACCAGTATTTAGCAAACCGGCTTCCTGCATACTTGCTACCAACCCTTTGGGTAGAACTCCCAGCCTTGCCCCAACTGCCCAACGGAAAAATTGATCGGCGTGCCCTCCCTGCGCCAGAGAGCCCAACCGCAAAACTGAGAAGCGCTGCCTTTGCCTCTTCTGATGCCTCTCCTGAAACTGCACTACAAAAAGCGATCGCTGACATTTGGTGCAATGTGCTCGATCAAGAAACCATTGGCATTAATGACAACTTTTTTGAGCTTGGAGGGCACTCGCTACTGGCCATCCAAATCGTGGCCCAGATAGAAGCGTCTTTGCACTGTAAAATTCCACTCAAAGCAATTTTTCAATCGCCTACAGTGGCTGAACTCGCCCTGGTTGTTCAGGCAAGCAGTCACATCCAATCCGCGCCAAGATCACCCATCCATCTCGATCCTAGTCAGCGAAATCAGCCCTTTCCGCTAACAGATATTCAACAGGCCTATTGGCTAGGACGTACACATGCTTTTGACTTAGGCAATATTGGGACTCACGGCTATCGAGAAGTGGAGGTAGAAGGGCTATCAGTAGTGCAAGTAGAAAGGGCACTCAACATACTGATCAAACGTCATGACATGCTACGAGCAGTTGTTAACCAGGATGGACAACAGCAAGTTTTAGCCACGGTGCCTGAGTATGAAATCAAAGTTACAGATGTACGAGGGAAGGCGGATAAAACAGAACTGACTGTATTGCGCGATCGCCTCTCCCACCAAATCTTTGCACCGGAGAAATGGCCTCTTTTTCATCTCGAAGCTGCTCAGCTGAGCGATCGCAAAGTTCGCTTTTTTATTAGCTTTGACGTCCTGATTGGTGATGCCTGGAGCTTCCTCATTATTGGCCAGGAAATAGCCCAACTCATTCGTGGGGAAAAACTCCCTGCCCTGAGCCTCAGCTTCCGCGACTACGTAATGGCAGAGCAGGCATTCCGGGACACAGCAGCTTACGATCAGGCCCTTAAATATTGGCAAAATCGCTTAACGGCCATACCACCTGCGCCTAATTTACCGCTGACTATGGCTCCTAGCCAAATAACAAACCCTCGGTTTGAGAGACGCAGTGGACGACTAGAGGCCGCAGATTGGGATCAGCTCAAGCGGTATGCGCATCAGGCTTTAATCACGCCTTCTGGTGTTGTACTGGCTGCTTTTGCTGAGGTGCTCACGACCTGGAGTCAACAACCTCAGTTCACGTTAAACCTCACATTGTTCAATCGCTTACCCCTACATCCCGAAGTGAATCAAATTGTGGGAGACTTTACGGCATCCATGCTCCTTGCGGTTGACCATCGCCAAAAGGATAGCCAAAAGAACAGCCAAAAGAACAGCTTCATCAACCGAGCGCAGCGCCTTCAAACTCAGCTATGGGAGGATTTAGATCACCGGGCGGTGAGCGGTGTGCAAGTGCTCAGAGAATTGGCCAAAAAACGGGCCGATGCACAGTCCAATGCACAGTCCAATGCACAGCCCAATGCACAGCCCCCCAATGCACAGTCAAATGGAACAGTTGCGCTGATGCCGGTAGTGTTTACAAGCACGTTGAACCAGCATATTCCTAAGACTCAAGCTCAAACTCAAGCTCAAAACTGGCAAACGGAGACTGTCTTTAGCGTTAGTCAAACCTCTCAGGTGTATTTAGACCATCAGGTTTCTGAAATAGAGGGAGCGTTGGTATTTAACTGGGATGCGATCGCCGATCTCTTCCCTGAAAATTTGCTTGATCATATGTTTGCGGCCTACCGCTGTCTCCTACAACAGCTGGCCAAAGACGAAGCTGTCTGGCACACCTCGCCCCAGCTATTCTCTACCAACCATGTTCAAACCTTTAACCAAACCCACAAACTCCTCACCACGGAATCGCCGCTACTGCATGAATTGTTCTTTGATCGGGCAAAACAACGGCCTGATCATTTAGCGATTATTACCTCTGATAAAACCTTGAGCTACAGGGAGTTGGCTGCGCGATCGCATGTTCTTGCCTGTCAGCTCAAACAGCTATCGGTTCAACCCAATCAGCTCATTGCTGTTTCTATCGAAAAAGGATGGCAGCAAGTGGTTGCCGTCCTCGGCATTTTGAGTGCTGGCGCAGCTTATGTACCTATTGATCCGGCTCTTCCACTAGCGCGACGGCAGGAACTCATTGAAGATACAGCGGCTGAAATTGTGCTAATCGCACCTGGTCATCGTCTTGATTGGCCCACGGGTCTAACGCATATTTGTATCGGTGAGAATTTTGAAGTCAGAGAAGATTTTACTTTAGATTCTCTTCAAGCGGCTACTGATTTGGCCTATGTCATTTACACTTCGGGATCTACCGGTACACCGAAAGGGGTGATGATTGATCATCAAGGTGCAGTCAATACGATACTAGATATCAATCAGCGGTGGGCGATCAATCCCAGCGATCGCATTTTTGCCCTTTCCTCGCTCAGCTTCGATCTCTCGGTTTACGATATTTTTGGCACCTTAGCCGCTGGAGCTACGTTGGTGATGCCTAGTGCCCAGCAGATAAACAATCCTGCCGACTGGCGATCGCTCATAACAGAACACAAAGTCACTGTTTGGAATTCTGTGCCTGCCCTTATGCAGCTACTTATAGCAGAATTCACAGCAACGCAAGATAAGGCGAGAGACAGAACTAGCTGCGATCTTCGCCTAGTGATGCTCAGTGGCGACTGGATTCCGCTAACTCTGCCTAATCAAATCAAACAACACTGCCCTACTGCCCAAGTCATCAGCCTTGGCGGTGCCACCGAAGCCTCTATTTGGTCAATTTATTACCCGATTGAATCGGTAGATCCAAGCTGGCGCAGCATTCCCTACGGACGGCCTCTGTCTAACCAACAATGGTATGTTCTCAATGAAAATTTTGAGCCTTGTCCGCCCTGGGTTCCGGGTCAGCTCTATATTGGCGGTATGGGCGTGGCCAAAGGCTATTGGAATCGCCCAGATCTCACTGCCGAACGCTTCATTTCTGCACATGATCTTCGCTTGATTCTTGGTCGCAGTAGTCATTGGCCGCCTCTGAGCGCTATCGAAGGACAAAGCCAGCCAGATCTTCTCTACAAAACCGGTGATCTGGGTCGTTACCTTCCTGACGGCACCCTTGAATTTCTTGGTCGTGAAGATTTTCAGGTAAAAATTAATGGCTATCGCGTCGAACTTGGCGAAATTGAGAGCGCCTTGCAACAATATCCGGCGATTGATTCTGCGGTGGTTGACGCTGTTGGAACACCCTCGCAGCTAGTCGCTTATGTAGTGCCAAAACAGCCCCAGAACGATGTGTTGAGTCAACCTTTGGCCAAGTTAAGCTTTAAGCAAAAACAACTCGGCTTACGTAACATCGCACCCGATGCAGAGGTTCTTCATCTTCCCCTTTCTCACCGCTCTGTGCATCCCTTCCTTCGCAGGCAAAGCCATCGCCAATTTTTAAGTCGCCCTATTGAGCTTGCCAAGCTCAGCGATCTCCTGGCTGGTTTACGCGCTCAGCCTATTGCGAACGCGCCTGTGCTCAAATACCGATACGCCTCGGCGGGGAGCTTGTATCCAATTCAAACCTATTTGCATCTCAAAGCCGGACGAATCGCAGGTGTCGCCCCTGGATGGTACTACTATCATCCGGTTGAGCATCGGCTGGTAACAATGACTTTTGATCCAGCTTTTGATCCAGCTGATCAAGAGAACAAATTAGATATTTTAGATATTTATGGGCCGAATGCGCAGCTGTATCAAGAGAGTGCTTTCACCCTATTTTTGATTGCAAATATGGCGGCGATCGCCCCTATTTACGGAAAACAATCAAGAGACTTTTGCCTGATTGAAACCGGCTATATGGGACAGCTCATGATGGAATTAGCCCCAGAGCTGGATTTGGGGCTTTGTCCTATCGGTGGCTTTAATGGCGAAGCCCTTCGACAGGCGCTGGGTTTGAGCGATCAGCATAGTCCACTTCATGCTTTGCTCGGCGGCGCGATCGCCCCTGAGTGGACTATGCAATGGAGGGCGATTAGTGAACCTTCGAGTAACGTCTCTATTGCCGATACGCTCAAACAATATCTGGCGAAAAAACTCCCTAGCTACATGGTGCCAACCCGCTATCAATTGTTAGATCACCTACCCCTCACCGCCAATGGCAAGGTAGACAGACGCGCCTTACCCACGCCAATTCTCGCAACTGAGGCGGCGTATATGCCTCCTACAACACCCACTGAGAAAACGATTACCAATTTATGGCAAACGTTGCTGAACTTGGAGAAAGTGGGCATTCACGACAATTTTTTTGAAGTTGGCGGTAATTCTTTAACTGCCATGCAGCTATTGTCACAGCTACAGCATTCTTTCAAAACAGATCTCTCAATTGCGCAGCTATTTGGAGCGCTCACGCCTGCCAAACAAGCTCAGCTCATTGGCCAATCGTTAGCGGCGGCGGATCAAGCTAAGGTCTCAACCCAGGCCATATCCGCAAAACGATTGCCCTCTGCGATTCCTCGGCGGCAGGCGACGGATTCTGCCAGTGCGGATTCTGCCAGTGCGGATTCTGCCAGTGCAGATTCTTTGAATATCGATCAGCTATCAGATGAAGGGGTTGATGATTTATTAATGCAACTTTTAGCTGAAGAAAACCAGGAGGCAAGCTCATGAATTTTATGAATTCCAGCAACACTCATGATTTGCCAAACCTCACGGTTGAACAAAAGCGCGAATTGCTCGCCCAACTCATGCAGCGCAAAAATCGGCAGCCAGTATCTGCGGCTAGTTTAGCACCGCTCTCTTTTGCCCAGCAGCGACTCTGGTTTATCAATCAACTTCAGCCAGAAGAAACGGTTTACACCATTCCAGCCGCGCTACGTCTGCAAGGAGACTTAAGCATAAATATTCTAAAACGCTGCCTAAATACCATCGTGGCGCGTCATGAAATATTGCGAACTCAGTTTGTCGCAGGAGAGAATGCGCCTGTGCAAAAGGTCTTGCCTCAGCTAGAGATTCAGCTACCCGTGATTGAATTAGCGCCTTCAGAAACCGCTTTTCAAAATCTGGGCGCTTTTGTTCGTCCTCATTTACAGGCGCTCGTTGCCCAACCCTTTGATTTGGAGATCGGGCCACTACTGCGTTGCCAACTTTTTAAGCTCACCGCCAATGACCATATTTTGGCAGTGACTATTCATCACATTATTGCGGACTACTGGTCACTCACACTCTTAATGAAAGAGATTGCGATGCTTTACCCCGCCTTCGCTAGTCACCGGCCTTTGCCTTTGCCAGAGCTGGCTATTCAATATGGTGACTATGCCGTATGGCAGCGTGATCAATCGTCTGAGTCTCAAAGAAAGTTGCAGCTTGAATATTGGCAGCAGCAGCTGGCTGCACCACCAGCCCTACTTCAGCTACCAACAGATTTTTCTCGCCCTGCGGTGCAAAGTTTTCGGGGCGCACGGCATGGCTTCACACTTTCTCCAACGCTCTCAGTTGCTTTGAGCCAGCTAGCACAACAATCACAGGCCACCCTGTTTATGCTGTTGCTCGCGGCCTTTCAAGTGCTGCTGTATCGCTACTCAGGGCAGACAGATATTTTGGTGGGGTCTACGGTGAGTAATCGCGATCGCGCTGAAACTAAAGATCTCATTGGTCTCTTTGTAAACAATCTCGTTTTTCGGGCTCAGATCACCCCAACGCAACCCTTTAATCAATTTCTGCAACAGGTTAAAACAACCGCTCTTGCCGCGTATTCTCATAAGGATGTGCCCTTTGAGCAAGTCGTTGACGCCCTCAAAATTGAGCGGCAGCTCAGTTACAATGCGCTGTTCCAGACGATGTTTATTCTCCATAACACGCCGACAGCCAATGTCACCCTGCCTGATTTAACTATTACGCCATTAAACCTAGAAAACAGTGCTGCTCGTTTCGACATCAGCTTGGATATGTACGAGAACAAAGCAGGCTTAACCGGCGTATTCGAATACAACACTGATTTGTTCAAAGCCAGCACGCTTGAGCGGCTAGCCACCCACTTTGAAACCTTGCTCACTGGCATTGTGACTCATCCTGCCTCGCCTGTAGGCGCTTTGCCCTTGCTCACCAACACAGAACTCACCGACTTACAAACCTGGAATCGCACCGCCGTTGACATTCCTCAGCTATGCGCCCACCAGCTGATAGAAGCGCAAGTCGCAAAAACGCCAGCTGCGATCGCCCTTTCAACCGGCCCGATTCTAGCCGATCCGGAGCGTGATCAAGTTTTTGCGCCCGGCCAGTCATGCACTTACCAACAGTCATGCACTTACCAGCGGCTCAACCAACGGGCCAACCAGCTCGCCCATTATCTCGTCCACCGAGGCATGAAGCCCGGTAGCCGCATCGCACTTGCCATCAACCGTTCAGCCGATCTGGTGATTGCCATACTCGCAGTGCTAAAACTGGGCGGCACCTATATTCCCCTCGATCCCACCCATCCGGCAGTGCGCTTACAGCATATCCTACAAGATTCAGAAGCGGATCTTGTTTTAGTTTCAGAGGTCTCCTTAAATCACCTCATTTCAAATTCGCACTTTTCTGTTCTGGATATTAAAGTTCATACCCAAGAAATTGATCAACAATCAGCTGAAAATTTATCTGTTTCAGTGGATTCTAACCATCTCGCTTATATCATTTATACCAGCGGTAGCACTGGCAAACCCAAAGGCGTTCCGATTGGTCACCGCAGCCTTGTCAATTTACTCAGCGCGATGACTAAGGCACCAGGCGTCAGTTCAAAAGATGCCTTTTTAGCGGTGACGACTGTTGCTTTTGATATTGCTACATTGGAATTGTTGTTACCGCTGACGGTAGGCGCAAAACTGGCGATCGCCAGCGCTGAAACCGTCTGTGATAGCGATCGCCTAATCGCCCAGCTAGAACGCGACCATATCACTGTCATGCAAGCGACTCCAGCTACCTGGCGCATGCTCCTAAATGGGGGCTGGCAAGGCTCCTCTACACTTAAAATCCTCTGCGGCGGCGAAGCGCTTGATTCTCCTCTCGCTCAGCAGCTATTGCCCCGATGTCGCGAACTGTGGAACCTATACGGCCCCACCGAAACCACGATTTGGTCTAGCGCTATCTGCCTGACTGCGAGCCTGTTGGCTGAAGGCTTTGTGCCAATTGGTGGGCCCATTGACAACACCGAATTTCACATTTTAGATCAGCAGCAACAACCTGTTCCGGTGGGCGTTCCGGGCGAGCTGTATATCGCTGGTGCTGGCGTCGCTGATGGGTATCTCAATAGGCCAAAATTAACTCAAGAACGGTTTGTAACGTCTTTGCCGGATCAGCGCATCCTTTACAAAACGGGTGACCTCACCCGCCGCCACCCCAACGGTACGCTTGAATATTTAGGTCGGCTCGACCATCAAATAAAGCTGCGCGGATTTCGGATTGAGCTAGGCGAAATAGAAGCCGTCCTCAACTGTCATCCGAATATTGATCAGTCGCTTGTGATGCTGCGCTCGGGCCATAGCAGCGAATCGCAACTGGTGGCCTATTGCAAATATTGCAAAGTATGGCCCCATGTCGAGTCAGTCGATTATGCATCCACGCTTCGATCTCATCTCAGCCAGCAGCTGCCTGCCTACATGCTGCCAACGGCTTATGTGTTGCTAACAGATTTCCCCCTTACTCCCAACGGCAAAATTGATCGCAAGGCGCTGCCTGTTCCCGAAATAAGCACCCCTACAACCCACTCCAGTTTACAAACGCCAACCGAACAGAAACTGGCCAGCATCTGGGCTGAAACCCTTAATCTATCAACGGTTAATGCTACTGACCATTTCTTTGAAATAGGCGGTCACTCGTTACTCGCCACGCGAGTTGTGGCTCGGTTAAAGTCGGTTTTCGGTGTGACTGTTCCCTTGCGATCGCTATTCGAGCATCCCACGCTCTCTGATTTTGCGGCCACTGTGGACACTGCCGTAGATGCCAAGATTCAATGTACCAACACAGCCTGTGCGCCGATTGGGAGCGAGATCAAAAGCAAGATTAAAAGCGAGATTCAAAGCATTAATCGCGAAGATTTTCTGCCACTCTCCTACGCTCAACAGCGCCAATGGGTGCTAGCCCAACTAGAGCCCGACAATCCTTTTTACAACATTGCTGCGGCGATACGCATTGAGGGAGACTTTTCGCTTTCTATACTCCAAGAAACGCTGACCTCTCTATGTCAACGTCACGAGGCGCTACGGACAGTGTTTATCTCGGTTGGGGGGGAAGCCCATCTAAAGATATTGCAGACGGTGACGCCAAGCATTTCATATGTCAAAAATCTAGAAAGCACAGATCTAGAAAGTGTAGATCTAGAAAGCGCAGATCTAGAGAATTCACGCTTTGATCAGTTGATACAAGAGAGATTAGTCGCTGAAGCACGAACTGTTTTTGATCTAAAAATAGCCCCTCTCATGCGGGTTACAGTCATTCGCATAGATGAACAAACCCATATTATTTCCTTAGTGCTGCATCACATCATTGCCGACGCTGAATCTATGGGGTTGTTAATGCGAGAAATAATTGAGGGCTATCATCAAATTCAGCTGAAGACACCTGTTGAGCTTTCGCCCTTACCTGTGCAATATGTAGATTATGCCGCATGGCAGCAAAATATAGAACAAAATTTAGATATTTCACAGCAGCTCAGCTACTGGCAGCAACAGCTCGCAAATGTCCCTGAATTGCTATCTTTACCGACCGACTATCCTCGCCCTGCAACCCAACAGTTTGAAGGCGATAGCTATCGCTTTCAACTCACAATTGCACAGACATCTGCCATAAAACAGCTGAGTCAGCGGCATAACGCCACTGTATTTATGACCTTAATAGCTGCTTTTCAGAGTTTGCTGCATCGCTACAGTGGCGCAGAGGATTTGGTGGTGGGTACGCCTGTCTCGAATCGACCACGGGCGCTGCTAGAAGGGGTTTTGGGCATGTTTGTCAACACGCTCGTATTTCGGGGTGATTTTTCTGAAGAGATGTCTTTTGCAGCGCTACTGCAGCAAACTCGGGCGATAGCATTGGCGGCCTATGCCCATCAGGATGTGCCCTTTGAGCAGGTCATTGAGGCGCTGAATGTGCCGCGTAACTGGAGCCATTCGCCCTTGTTTCAGGCGATGTTTGTGTGGCAAGCGGCTAAACCCGAAACGGCGATCGCACCCAAAAATCTCATCAAAAATCTCACATGGACGCCTATCGTCATAGAAAACAATACTGCTAAAGTTGATATCACGCTCTCAATGGCAGAAGAAAAAACAAAGGATGGCGAGCGGATCAGCGGTAAGTTTGAATATCGTAAAGATCTCTTTAAGCCTGGCACCATTGAGGCGATCGCAGATGCCTTCTGTACGTTACTAGACTCAATTATTCAAAATCCAGAACAGCTCATTACCCAACTACCGATGGTGAGCCAGAAACAATTTCAGCAGTTGCAACAGTGGAACAATACGGCTCGTCAATATCCGACAGGGCTGTGTCTGCATCAGCTATTTGAAGCACAGGCGGCGCGATCGCCCCAAGCGCCCGCACTGATTACCGAAACTGAAACAATCTCTTATCAAGTGCTTAACGCGCGCGCTAACCAACTTGCCCGCCAGCTTCAGTCCTTAGGCGTTGGGCCTGAGGGCCGTGTGGGCATTTGCTTAGATCGCAGCGCCAACCTTATCATCGCTATTCTCGCTACACTCAAAGCAGGCAGCGCGTATGTTCCCCTCGATCCAACCTATCCAGCCAGCCGACTCGCATATATTCTCGAAGACGCTCAAACCGCTGTGGTCATTACTCAGCTGGCGTATAAAGAGATTGTCGCCTCAGCACCTCAGATGGTGATTCTCAATTCTCAGCAGCCGTGTTTGAGTCAACCTTTGCCGATAGAAGACTCACCTGTTTGTAGCCCCATCCACCCTGGCAACCTAGCCTACATTATTTACACTAGCGGCAGCACAGGCAATCCCAAAGGGGTGGCGATCGAGCATCGTAGTCCGGTAGCCTTAGTTCAGTGGGCAAATGAAGTTTTCTCGCCCACCCAGCTAGCTGGCGTTTTAGCCGCTACGTCAATCTGTTTTGATTTGTCCATTTTTGAGATATTTGTGCCCTTAAGCGCAGGTGGCAGCGTTATTTTGGCAGAAAACGTTTTACAGCTGCCGGATTTAGCAGCGGCTGATCAGGTTACGCTGATCAATACGGTACCTACCGCGATCTCTCAGCTCGTGCGGATCAACGGCATCCCTCATAGCGTTTCTACTATTGCCCTCGCCGGAGAACCCGTTCCCTCTGCACTGGTGCAGCAGCTCTATGCCTTCAGCTCCGTTCAACAAGTCTTTAATCTCTACGGCCCTTCTGAAGACACCACCTATTCCACCTTCGCTCTCCTCTCCCCCGACGAAGCGACCGTTCCCATCGGTAGACCTATCAGCAACACCCAAGCTTATGTTCTAGACCCACAGCAAAAAACCGTTCCCCTTGGTATGCCAGGAGAACTCTATTTAGCAGGAGATGGCCTAGCGCGCGGCTATTGGAACCAATCGGCACTCACTAAGGCTCGATTTATTTCCAAATTAATGCCTGAATTAATGCCTGAATTAATGCCTGAATTAATGCACATGAGCCTCGACCTAGATCCAACCCAGCCAACGCGCTTCTACAAAACTGGCGATCTCGTCCGTCAGCGCTCAGACGGGCAGCTTGAGTTTCTGGGACGAATCGACAATCAAGTTAAAATTAGAGGATTTCGGATAGAACTCGGTGAAATAGAATCTGTTCTACTACGGCATTCACAAGTCGCCCAGGCTGCAGTCACCACCTGGAAAGATACTCAGGACAATCAACGATTAGTCGCCTATGTGGTCTTTGTTGGCACAGCTGACAAAGAAGCTTTTGGCAGGGCGCTACCGACAGTCTCAACCGCTTATAAAGAGATGCGATCGCACCTCCAAAAAACGCTCCCTGCTTATATGCTTCCTGCCATTATTGTCTCTCTTGAAGCGCTGCCCCTTCTCCCTAACGGCAAAATAAACCGTAAAGCACTCCCCGAGCCCTTATTGGAGACAATGAGTGAGCCAGCACTCCATCTAAACACCAATCCAAATACTAAGCTAAACACTACTTCAAACGAATCACTGCTTACCCTCAGCGAGCAAGCGTTGGTCAAGATTTGGCAAGCCTTGCTGGGCCAACCGGTAGGCATTTATGACAACTTTTTTGAGCTTGGTGGAGACTCTATTCTGGCAATTCAGGCGATCGCCCAAGCCCAAACATTAGGACTTCACTTCTCCCCCCGAGATCTCTTTCAATATCCTACTATCGCTCAGCTAGCCACAGTCGAGAATCTGGGTGCTACAGTGACGTCTGCACCCTTAGCAACAACCGCTCAGCAAACGCCCATCACTGGTCAAATACCGCTAACACCCATTCAGCATTGGTTCTTCAGCCAAAGTCTAACGCAGCCTCATCATTGGAATCAGACTGTTTTACTCACTGTAAAACAGGAACTACAGCCTGATATTTTAAAACAGGCGCTACGGCAACTAATGCATCACCACGATGCCCTGCGAGCCACTTTTAAGAACACACCACAGGGCTGGGTACAACAATACCAGCCGCCATCTGAACATGTCCCTCTCAAAACGATCACAACATCTATAGAAGGTTCCCCACAGGATGCTGCTCGTTTTATCACAACTGAGGCCAATTTTGCACAACGCACATTTAGCCTGACCGCTGGCCCGTTGTTACAAGTCATTTACTACGATTTGCAAACCGCAACAGGGCCAGAGCGGCGGCTATTAATCATCTGTCATCACTTGATTATAGATGGTGTCTCCTGGCGAATTTTATTGAGTGACTTACAGATGCTGTATCAAAAAGCGGCTACTCAAGCACAATCGGACGGTTTGGTGCTACCGCCAAAAACAATCGTTTGTTCACAATGGACTCGCCAACTAGCAGGCACTGATTTCACGTCAGAGCTTGACTATTGGGAGAATATTGCTGTTGCAAAGGTTCCACCCATTCCTCAAGATTTTGTTGAGGGACACAACCTCATGGGCACCGCAAAAACGGTCTCTATATCCCTCTCGCCAGCAGAAACACAAAAACTAATTCAAGACCTTCCTAAAGCCTATAGCGCCCGGATTGACGATATTCTTTTAACAGCGCTGCTGTTGACATTTGTGCCTGTCTTAAAATCCCAGGCAGAATCTCAATTGGAATCTCAATTGGAATCTCACGCAGAGTCCCAGAGAGTGCAAACATCACCCTCTTTACGGCTTTCTCTTGAAGGTCATGGGCGATCAGAAGGCACTGATCTCTCACGTACGGTAGGCTGGCTGACCACGCTTTATCCAGTACTGCTCACTTTGCCCGAATCGACAGACCTTGGGGCAGCCATTAAAGCGGTTAAGGAAGCACTACGTAGCATTCCCAATGGGGGACTCGGTTATGGCGTACTGCGGTATTTACAGCCTGCAACCTCAAAAAATCACTGCCTAGAAACAGACACGCCTATCCGGTTTAACTATTTAGGTCAAACTGAGCAGCTCTTCACAGAGTCAGCATGGTTAACTCCTGCAAACGAATCTACTGGAGCCTCTCGAAGTCCTGACGATAGGCGAGATGTGCTGATAGAAATCAATGCTGTTGTGAGTAAACATCAGCTCACGCTGCATTGGACTTACAGTCCGTCGCTGCATCAAGAAGAGACGGTGATCCACTGGGCCAAAACCTATCTCACGGAACTCAAGCGGCTGATTGAGTATTGCCTATCGACAAAAACTGATAGTGGCTACAGTCCTACCGATTTTCCTCAAATGGCGATAGATCAAGACGAGCTAGACGAGCTATTAGCCAATTTGGGAGGCGACGCATGATGAATACTGAAATGACAACGACAAAAGACTCAATTGCGCAGCAATCAAAGCGCCATAGCATTGAAAATATGTATCCGCTCTCTCCAATGCAGGAGGGATTGTTGTTTCATACGCTACTTTCACCAAGCGGAGGGGCCTATGTCCCTCAAATTGTGTTGACCTTTACGAGTCAATCAGGGCATGAAATGGATGGGCAGCGATTAAAGCAGGCCTGGCAAGATGCTGTCAGCCGTCATAGTATTCTGCGTACGGCATTTTATTGGGAACAGAGGGAGCAGCCTTTTCAGATTGTGTATCACCAGAGCGTAATCAGCTGGGAAAAAATTTGGATAGAACAAGATTGGCGATCGCTATCAGAAAAAGAACAGTTGGCCAAGCTCAATATTTTGCTGGTATGTAACCGCACCGAGCCGTTTGAACTGAATAAACCGGGCCTTATGCGGCTCATTTGGGTGAAGGGTGGATGCGATCGCTACTACCTCATTTGGTGCTATCACCACCTCATTCTAGATGGTTGGTCAGCGAGCAGGCTCTTACAAGAAGTTTTTCAACAATATTTTGTGCTGTTGGGCAAGCTGCCGCCTACGCCGAGGCCCACCGGTCATGCCTATGGCGATTATATCGCTTGGATAGGAAAACAAGATGTCAACGCCGCCCAAGCCTTTTGGCAAACCTATTTTCAGGCGTGGGAAGGCCCTATCTCCTTGCCGATTTTGAAAACAGCGGTTCAGCCGTCAGAGCAAGCTGTTCAGTCGTCTGTTAAATTCTCTGTCCAGTCATCTGCCCAGTCATCCGTTCAATCATCTGTTCAGTTTGCACAGCAGCAGCGTCCCCTCTCGCCTCAAGCTACTCAAAAGCTCAAGGCATTTGCTAAAACTCATAAAATCACGCTAAATACAGTTATTCAGGCTGCACTGGGGCTGTTACTGAGTCGCTACTGTGATACCCCAGATGTTGTCTTTGGGGCGACCTGTGCGGGGCGGCCAACTGAGTTGGCAGGTGTGCTCTCTATGGTAGGACTGTTTATGAATACCCTCCCTGTGCGCGTCCAAACAGACCCTACCGTAACCGTTCGTGAGTGGTTGCAAAAACTCAGCGCTCAGCAAGCTGCTACAACAGGCTATGAGTATATTTCTTTGCGTGAGCTGCAAGCCTGGGTAAATAAGGGGCAGAGCCTTTTTGATTGCCTACTTGTATTTGAAAACTATCCGGCTTCAGCCGAAATGTTTCAAGGTCAAACAGATCTTCAGCTTGAGCATATTCAGTTTGATGAATGGACTCATTTTCCTTTGACCCTTCTCGTTTCAGGTGTAGAACAGCTTACCTTTACGGCCAAGTATCGCTGCGATCAACTCGATGCCGAATCGATCAACCGCTTATTAGGCCATCTCAATAATGTGATAACGGTTCTACTCAAGCGACCAGAAGAACCATTAAAAAATATCTCTGTTTTGTGCTCAGCTGAGAAAAAACAGATTTCTGCTTGGAATAAAACGGATGTAGCGACCTATCCGCTTGATCAAACACTGCCCGATTTATTTGAGGCACAAGTTGAAAAAACACCAGATGCGATCGCGCTCATTTTCAAAACGCAAACTCTCACCTACGAAGCACTCAACGCTAAAGCCAATCAACTTGCCCATCACCTACAGCGTAAGGGTATCGGCGCAGAACAGCGCGTTGCCGTGCATCTCGACCGCTCGTTAGAAATGGTGATCGCACTTTTTGCCATCCTCAAAACAGGAGCCGCCTATGTACCGCTAGATCCTAGCTATCCCAAAGACCGACTGGAATACATGCTTAGCGACGCGGATGTATCTGCTGTTCTCAACAATCATATCTTAGCAGGCACAGGGCAGTCTACCACAAACCCTCAGCGAACGCTCCAACCCGACAACAGCGCTTATGTCATTTACACCTCCGGCTCCACAGGCAAGCCCAAGGGCGTTATCAACACCCACCGAGGCTTAGTTAATCGCCTGTGCTGGATGCAACAAACCTATGGTCTCACGACAGAACAGCGCGTTCTCCACAAAACTCCGCTCAGTTTCGATGTTTCTGTGTGGGAAATCTTTTGGCCTCTGCTGAATGGCGCGACTCTCGTTATCGCCGAACCCAATGGCCATAAAGACAACGCCTATTTAGCCGATCTCATTCAAACTCAACAAATTTCAATTCTTCACTTTGTCCCTAGCATGTTAGCGGCATTCCTAGAAATACCCAAAACAAACGATTTCAAGGCTCTTCAGCATATCATCTGTAGCGGAGAAGCACTGCCAAAGTCTCTAGCGCAAGCGTTTTTTCAACAATTCCCCCATGTGTCTCTTTATAACCTCTACGGCCCCACCGAAGCCGCCATTGATGTGACCTTTTGGCATTGTCAATCTCAGCAGGCTTTAACATCACATCCCACTGTTCCTATTGGTCGTCCTATTGCCAACACCCAAATCCACCTATTAGATAGTCACCTCCATCCTGTCCCCATCGGCATTCCTGGCGAAATCTACATCGGCGGTATCGGCGTAGCCCGTGGCTATCACAATCGCCCAGTGCTTACCGCAGCGCGCTTTATTGAAGTCAACAATATTACAACAGAACATATAAAGGAATCTACCGGAGAATCTACAGAAAACTATTCATTGCGGTTATACAAGAGCGGCGACTTGGCACGCTATCGCGCTGACGGCACCCTTGAATACTTGGGCCGACAAGATGGCCAAGTAAAACTGCGAGGCGTCCGTATTGAGCTAGGTGAAATTGAAGCGGCGCTATGCGAACATGCGGCCATTCGCCAGGCTGTCGTCGTTTTATATCAGCACTTTAAAGATGAAATGCTGGTTGCCTATATTGTCAAAGAGAAAGCGGAAAAGATAAGGACGGAAGAGATAAAGGCAGAAGCGGCAAAACCGATCTCAGATCTTCAGAAAGATCTGTCTGATTTTCTGAGCGCAAAGCTTCCTACCATTATGATTCCAGCACACTTCGTGACGCTAGATTCGCTACCGCTGACCCCCAATGGCAAGCTAAATCGCTCTGCCCTGCCTCCTCTCAATCAGGCGGATAGGCCAGCAGCAGTCGCACCCCGCACCCCGACCGAACAGGCGATCGCCTCTATTTGGTCAACCGTCCTTGACCTTGAAGAGATTAGCATTGACGACAACTTTTTTGAGATCGGCGGCCATTCACTTAGCGCTACCAGGGTCAATACCCGCCTTAGGAAGCACTTTAATATTGAGTTGCCGTTGCAAAGTTTGTTTGAGTATCCCAATCTCGAAGCGCTTGCCACTCACATAGAGACTCACATAGAAGCTCTAAAAATTTACGCAGACAGTCAGCAGCAGCACTCTGGATATAAGGAGATCGAACTATGATCAGCTCAGATACAGCCTCGACAACAAAACCTATCGCAACATTTTTAGCCGAGCTTTCTCGCCAGAATATTAAGCTGTGGATGGAGGGCGATCGCCTTCGATGTAGTGGACCAGATGCTATTCTCACGCCGGAGCTAAGCGCTCAGCTAAAAGCCCGAAAGACTGAGATTGTTAGCTTTCTACAGCAGACGCGAAGTGCCCAAGCCGCGCCAGCCATCACCCCTGTGCCGCGTGACCAAACTATTCCCCTATCTTTTGCTCAGCAGCGACTCTGGTTTCTCCACCAAATGCAGCCAGAGAGTGCTGTATACAATTTACCCATGGCTATTCGGGTAGAAGGTTTTTTGGCAGAAGCCGCCTTTATTCAAAGCCTTAATGAAATTGTTCGCCGCCATGAGATTTTACGCACTCGGTTTGTTACTGAAGAGCTGAGTCCTGAAGAGCTGAGCACTGAAAGGCTGAGTCCTGACCCTGCACAGGCTGCACAGGGTCAACCTGTGCAGGTGATTGCAGAAGCCGCTCCCCTCAATATTGAACAGGTGGATTTGCAAAATCACCCTAGTCCTGAAGAAGCGGTAAAGCAAGCTGCCGTCTACGCAGCCAAGCAGCCCTTTAACCTCAGCCAGGATCAACTGCTTCGAGTGACTTTGCTCAAGATAAAAGAAGATAGCGCCGTTGTGCTATTCACCATTCATCACATCATTGCTGACGGTTGGTCACAAGAGATTTTGATTCAAGAATTAGCCGTTTTGTATCGGGCAGCCTTAATGGGGCAAGCGGCGGCTTTACCAGCGCTACCTGTTCAGTATGCTGATTTCTCTGTTTGGCAACAGAACTGGCTACAGGGCGAGGTATTAAATGCGCAGCTTGAGTATTGGCGTACTCAACTAGATGCCCACCAATCCGTACTACAGCTGCCGACTGACTATCCGCGATCGCGAGTGCAAACCTATTCAGGTGCTGTCGCGCAATTCTCTTTGCCAAAAGACCTTAGTAAACAGCTCAGATCCTTGGGTCAGCAGCAGTCAGCAACGCTATTTATGACCCTGTTGGCAGCCTTTAAAGTGCTGCTCTATCGCTATACCGGACAAGTGGATGTGGTCGTCGGTACGCCCATTGCCAATCGCCATCGGGCCGAGGTAGAGGGCTTAATTGGCCTATTTGTGAATACGCTGGTTTTAAGATCTCAAATTTCCCCACAATCCAGTTTCAAAAGGTTGATCGATCAGATTAAAACCACAACCTGGGCCGCCTACGACCACCAAGATCTCCCCTTTGAAAAGCTCGTCGAAGCGCTTCAGCCTGAACGTGACCTCAGTTACAGTCCGCTTTTTCAGGTGAAATTCCGTTTAGAAAATTTACCTCAAAAAACGCTGAACTTACCAGGGCTTACTTTTCAGCGTCTCCCGCAGGCAGTGACCACAGCCAAACTCGATCTCAGTGTGGATCTTTATGAAACAGACGAGGGCATTGTGGGTGGGTTTGAATATAACAGCGATCTCTTTAAGCCTGAAACCATTCAGCGTATGGTCAATCACTTTAAAGCGCTGCTATCTTCGATTGTCGCTAGCCCAGATGAGCCGATTGCTGAGCTGCCGATGCTTACAGCCGCAGAGCAACAGCAACAGCTTATAGACTGGAATAATACTGATCAGCCCTATCGCCAAGATTGTTGCTTTCATCATTTATTTGAAGAACAGGTGGTGCAGCATCCCGATGCGATCGCCCTCCTTTTTGACAATGCTGCCAATAGCACCCGTGACTCAACCACAATTCTCCAAACCCTCACCTACACCGAGCTTAACCAGCGCAGCAACCAGCTTGCCCACCATCTCCAAGCCTTGGGCGTCGGCCCCGAAATTATTGTTGGCATTTGCGTCGTGCGATCGCCCGAAATGATCATCGCCCTCCTAGCCATTCTCAAAGCAGGTGGCGCCTACCTCCCGCTTGACCCTACCTATCCTGCCGAGCGTCTTACCTACATGCTGCAAGACGCCCAAGTCCCTATTCTGCTTACCCAAAGCCATCTTCCTCTCACGCTAGCACCCAACACCCGACGAATTAATCTTGATACCGATTGGCCGCGAGAACAACCCACTCGCAACCCAATCAGCACCGTCGCGCCAGATAATTTGGCCTATCTCATCTACACCTCCGGCTCTACCGGCCAGCCTAAAGGTGTTTTGGTGCCTCACAGCGGCCTTGTCAACCTCACTGCAGACAAAATTCGCGTCTGCGACGTACAGCCCGGCGACTGCATTCTTCAATTTTTCTCCTTTAGTTTCGACGCCTCTATTCCAGAAATTGTCATGGCCTTAGCAAGCGGCTCTAAACTGTTGCTCGCGCCGTCAACGACGCTTCTTCCTGGCCCCGATCTTAGCCGTTTTATCTGGCGTCATCATGTCACTCATCTCACCATTACCCCGTCGGCGCTTACCAGTGTCCCTTACCGAGACTTTCCTCACCTGCGTATGGTTCTCGTTGGCGGCGAAGCACCTGCTCCAAGCCTCATCAAAACCTGGAGCCAAAACCGATTGTTTATCAATGCTTATGGCCCTACCGAAACTACCGTCAATGCCAGCATGGTTCCCTGCGGCAACGGCCAGCCCCTTGAGCCAACCCTAATTCCTAGCGCTAATAAACAGCTCTATATTCTTGACGAGAATCTCCAACTTCTGCCTGTCGGCGTTGTTGGAGAACTCCATATCGGCGGTGTTGGCATTGCCCGAGGGTATTTGAATCGCCCAGATCTGACAGCAGAACGGTTTATCCCTAATCCCTTTTTAGCGGTAAAAAGTTTAGAGGGTAAAACTCAAACGTTACAAACGTTAGAAGGCGGCAGGGATATGCATTCATCGTGCATTGCTCATCATTCGGTGTGTCTCTACAAAACGGGTGATCTTGCGATGTATCTTCCTGGCGGTCGCATTAAGCTCCTAGGACGCATTGATACGCAAACCAAAATACGCGGTTTTCGCATTGAGCTGGGCGAAGTTGAGCGTATTCTACAATCTCATCCGCAGATAAAGACGACGCTGGTTACGGTTAGAGAAGATCAGCCGGGCGATAAAAAACTTGTGGCCTATGGCGTGCCAAAAAACAACAGGGGTGACAAAGCCAGTGGTCACAAAGCAACCCCTGCCGAAGTTCGTCAGTTTGTGGCCGAAACGCTACCCCAGTATATGGTGCCATCGGTGTTTATGTGGCTCCCGGCGCTGCCGCTTACGCCCAATGGCAAGGTCGATACCCAATCTTTACCAACGCCTGTGGCTGTTTCTGCTGAGCCTCTAGTCTCACCCCGTAGCGAGACAGAAAAGTCTTTGGCCAATATCTTTTCTCAGGTGCTTTCACAGGAAACAATCGGCATTTATAACGATTTTTTTGAACTAGGAGGGCATTCCTTGCTGGCCACACAGCTGGTAGCGCAGCTGTTGAATGTATTCGATGTGGAGATTACCGTGATTGATTTGTTTGAAGCGCCTACGGTCGCAGCGCTGGCACAGCGAATTGAACAAAAGCAACGGCTCACTCAAATGCAAGCACCTCTACGCAGCAACGAAGAACGCGAGGAAGTCGATCTATAAGAAATTGTGCGTAATACAGAGTAATACAGAGATGAAAAATGTGATCGGTTACTTAAAAGCAGAGGTTATTGTTGAGCCATTGATTAACCAGTGGTATGCCTGGAGCTACCTGATTCCACCGGCTACGGCGTCGCGATATCTCACTGAGTCACACCTCAAGGTGATGCAGTCTTTTGTTGATGCGCCAGAGGTTCATGAAACTACTTTGTGCAATCCGGCAATGCGGGGCGGGCCGTTTATTCAGTATTCGGCTAGCCGCGTAGAGGAAGTGCGATCGCTACTCGTAAAAACGAAAACCGAACAAACCCGACTACTTGCCCTCAGTGATGCGATCGCTCACCTGCGCAGCCAACTGGCTGATCATCCTGCCGGTCAATCGCTAGAACCGCTCTATGCCCACATCCCCGAACCGCTCAAAGGCTATGTTGAACTGGTATACGACGCTCACAACAGCGCTTCTATCCGCCTGATCGAAGGCTTGCTGTACCGCAGCGAATACTATAATTCTGCTAGCCAAAGCATCGCTCTACGCCTAGCCGATTGCGACCAGCGCGCCTTTGTCATGAGTACGCCCCGGCTGCCCGATAGCAATAGTTTGTTTCTCTCTATTCCCTTTGCCGATTCTCGGCTAGATGATTTGTTTCAGATGCGCTATAAAGCTGGATCTGTCGAGGCGATCGCCACCCGCCTCAACATTTCAAAACAAAGTCAACCCTTTTTCTATCGTCTTTTTACCCCCACGCCTTTGCCACATCACCCTCCCTACAAGGGCGACAGCATCAGAATCCGCTATCTCGGCCATGCCTGCGTTTTGGTTGAAACTGCCGACATTGCTATTCTCTGTGATCCCCTCGTCAGCTACGCACATCCTACTGGCATGGCTCGCTACAGCTATACTGACCTCCCCGAAACCATCGACTATGCCCTCATCACCCACAACCATCAAGATCACGTCATGCTCGAAACACTGCTGCAACTGCGACATAAAATCAAACATGTCGTTGTTCCTAGCAGCCAAAAAGGCTCTCTCCTTGACCCTTCTTTAAAGCTCGCGCTTCAGCAAATCGGCTTTACCCATGTCCTCACCCTAGATGAACTAGAAACTATTGACCTGCCCGATGGCAAAATCATCAGCATTCCCGTCCTTGGCGAGCATGGCGATCTTAACATTGCGACCAAAAACGCCTATTGGATTACGCTCAAAGGCCGATCCATCCTCTGCGCTGCCGACTCCAACAACTTAGAACCCCAGCTCTATGCTCACATCCATCATCTCTTAGGTGATCTCGATCTGTTGTTTCTTGGCATGGAATGCGACGGCGCTCCCTTCACTTGGGCTTATGGCCCCCTCCTTCCTCATTCAATCCCTCACGCCCAGGCGCAAACCCGCCGCCTAGATGGATCTAACGCTGATCGCGCCCTTACCTTAGTCAATCAACTCAATCCCCAACAGGTCTATATCTACGCCATGGGTCAAGAGCCTTGGCTCACATATATCACTTCTATTGACTACGCGCCTGATGCCGCTCCGATTTTAGAATCGAATCGGTTCATTGAGCGCTGTCGGGAAAAAGGGCGAGTGTGCGATCGCCTACTCGGTCGCCACGAAATCAAAATTTCTCCCAAGGGGACCACCCAAAAATCTGCTAGCCCAATCCCCGTCAGGGCCATTGCTCCATCTCTCAATATTGAATCTCACACTACGCAATCTCATAAGACACAAAAAAAGCCGACGATTAACCCACTCCCCACTCCCTACTCCCCACTCCCCACTCCCAATTCCCTTACCCCCAATTCCCTTACCCCCGATTCCCTTACCCCCGATTCCCTTACCCCCGATTCCCTCACCTCTTTCCTCAGCCACCTTCAAACCCTAGATATTCGCCTCTGGTTAGAGGGTAATACCCTCCGTTGTAATGCCCCTAAAGGCATTCTCACCCCAAATCTCACAGCCCAAATCAAAATAAATAAACCTGCGATTATGGCGCTGCTTAAAGGCCATGCTACCAATACGTCCCCTTTAAAAGAGACCATATCCACATCTGTTGATCCGACTGACTCAATTAATCCAATTAATCCAATCAGCACCCTAGCCCCAGCAGGTGACTGGCAACAAGACATTCACTTGCCAGAAGATATCCGTCCTATAGTGACTGACGGGTCAAAAATCACTCACCTAGAGCAGAACATTCTTTTAACTGGCGCAACTGGTTTTCTGGGTGCTTTTCTGCTCCAAGAGCTACTGCTACAAACAAACGCAACTATCTACTGTCTTATCCGTGCTGAATCTCCCACAGTCGGCTTGAACAAACTCAAACAATGCCTCACAACCTACCAAATTTGGCAACCTACCTTTGCCTCACGAATTGTACCTGTGGTAGGTGATTTATCTCTCCCTTCCCTCGGGCTGTCAAGTCAACAGTTTTATACCCTCGCCGATCAAATCGATACTATCTACCACAACGGTGCTCAAGTTCACCACCTTTCTCCCTATAGTCAGCTTAGCGCCACTAACGTCTTTGGCACTCAAGAAATTATCAGGCTAGCCTGTCATGGCGTCCCAAAGCCTCTGCACTATACTTCTACACTTAGCGTTTTCCCCTCCCTACCGCTGCCTGGTCAAACTAAAATATCTGAACAGGCCGACCTTCGAGAGTATCCTGTTCCCGCTGGCGGCTACAACCGCAGCAAGTGGGTCGCAGAACAGTTGATTGCTCAGGCGCGCGATCGCCATCTCCCTGTCACCATTTATCGCCCTGGCCCGATCTCTGGCCACAGCCAAACCGGTGTTTTTAACGTCAACGACTTCCTTTACCGGCTCATGCAGGGCTACGTCCAATCCGGCATGGCCCCCAATGGTGAAATTCCACTTGATTTGCTCCCGGTAGACTACGCTGCCAAAGCCCTTGTTTATCTGTCTAGGCAATCTACCGCCCTCGGCAAAGCCTTTCACCTCATTCACCCCCATCCTGTCGCCTCAACGCTCCTTTTTGATGCCTGCCAATCCGCAGGCTACCCTATTAAGCGCGTTTCCTACGACATCTGGTATCAAACCCTAAAACACATTGCTCAAGAAAATTCTAGCCATCCGTTATACCCCCTAGTAGCCCTCTTCTCCTCTCGTCATAACAGGGCCGAAGCCAACTATAAATCTTTCTCAGAGATTCCACCAGAGATTCCACCAGAGACTCCACCAGAGATTCCACCAGAGATTCCTTTTGACATACAACAAACCTACACTTACCTGAAAAATGCTCCTTTCACACTTCCGCCTCTAAATCGTGAACTTTTCGATACCTATGTTAAAGCGATGATGCAAGGAGAACCCCAATGACACACCGTTACGCTGACTACAACAATTGGGCTTGGCTTTACAACCAAACCATGGGGCCAGATTACAGCCAACCTCAGCTAGATCTGCTCAAACGGGTTTTGCTTCCCCACATTCCTGCTCAAGGCAAAATCCTTGATCTCTGTTGTGGAACCGGGCAACTCATCCAACCCCTTGTAGAAGCAGGCTATGAAGTCACCGGGCTAGACGGATCTGAAGACATGCTGTACTATGCCTACAAAAATGCGCCCCAAGCCACCTACTGCTTAGAAGACGCCCGAACCTTTGATCTAAACCAACAGTTCGACGGCGTGTTCTCTACTAGCGCTTCACTCAACCACCTCATGAGCCTAGAAGATCTCACTCAGGTTTTTCAGCGGGTGTATGGTTGTTTAAAAGACAATGGCGTTTTTATCTTTGATCTTAATCATCCTCAGCAGCTAGAGCGCTGGTGGAGAGGCCAACCCACCGAAGGTGCGCTAAGCCGTCATTACGCCTGGATGATTACCCCTCACTATGATGCCAACCTTGCCCAAGGTGATTTTCAAGTCACTATTTTTCAGCCGCCTACCCAGTCTCCTAATTTTTTAGCCAGTCTTTTTTCACCCTTAAAGCAACTTCTCTATGAAATCCTCAGCCGTCCCCGCTTTATTGGTCTGCGTCTTCAGCTCATACAAAATCTCTCTAAAATTGAACCCCGATGGCAGCGCCATGACCTCACCTACCCCATCAAAGGCCATACCCTCGACAGTGTAAAAGCGGCCCTGACCCAAGCAGGCTTCACAGCCGTTGCCCTGCAAACGATTGACGGAAAATCCACCATAGATGCTAATCATTCGGCTCACTTCATTTGTACCAAACCCAGCCAACAAAATCTTATCAAAACAAATATTGAGTCACAAATATCCACTCCCTAGCCACTCTGTTCGCTTTAAAACCTAAACCTCACCCTTATTATTCACTATTTCCTTATGACCATTACCTCAACCCCCACAAAACAACAACACTTACAGGCCATTATCAATCGCTACACTCAGCGAACGGTTAAATCGAAGCAGGTTGCCGCAGCAAACCGTGCGGTGCTAGCCGACAAAAGCGCTATTGGATTTAACTTTTCACCCGAAATCAAAGAGATATGCTATCCAATTGTGGCTGCGCGATCGCAAGGCTCCAAACTCTGGGACATCGACGGTAACGAATATATTGATATCCTTATGGGCCTTGGAACCAACCTATTTGGCCATAATCCTTCTTTCATCAAAACGGCCATTGAGCAACAGCTGCAAAACGGCATTCAAATAGGCCCCCAATCTGAGTTAGCCGGAGTCACTGCCCAGTTAGCTGCCGAGCTGACGGGTATGGAGCGCGTTACTTTTAGCAATACCGGCACCGAAGCGGTAATGACCGCTGTTCGCATTGCTCGCACCGCAACCCAGCGTAACAAAATCGCCGTTTTCACCAACTCCTATCACGGACATTTTGACTCAGCGCTGATGCGCGCACCGCTGAGCGAATACGCTCGCAAAAAGGCCGTGACGGTGAGTGCCACCCGGCCATGGCTAAAGCCGGTGAGCTGGCTGCTAAGCCAGCGAATAAATAGCCACGCGGTTCCCGCAGCGATCGGTATTCCAGAGGCCACTGCTCGCAATGTCATCGTTTTGGAATATGGCAATCCTCAATCGCTGGCAACCATTCAAACGTACAAAAAAGATCTCGCCGCCGTTTTGGTTGAACCTGTTCAAAGTCGCTGCCCCGAATTGCAGCCCCAAGCGTTTCTCACCCACCTTCGAACCCTAACCAAGGATCTAGATATTGCTCTTATTTTTGATGAAATGGTCACTGGCTTTAGAGTCGCACAAGGTGGCGCACAGGAATACTTTGGCATCGCTGCCGACATCGCTACCTACAGTAAAATCGCGGGCGGCGGCCTTCCCCTTTCTATAATCGCGGGTAAATCTCGCTTTATGGATCATATTGACGGCGGGCAGTGGCAATTTGGCGATCGCTCTACGCCGCAGGTGCCCACGACCTTTTTCGCTGGCACTTTTTGCAAACATCCTCTGTCTTTGGCCGCTGCCCATGCCGCGCTCAAACATCTTAAAGAGCAAGGCCCCTCCTTGCAAACCGACCTCACCCAAAAAACAAAATCTCTGGTTGATCGGCTAAACAGCTTTACCGCCGAAGCCAGCTTACCGGTGAGGTTTACGCAGTTTGGATCGTTTTTTGCGATCGCCCTCACCCAAAGCCAAATCACCCCCTTTACCACTACGCTTCTCTCTTATCATCTTCTCAACCAAGGCATTTACCTGCGTAGCGGTGATAAAGGCGGATTTCTTTCCACTGCCCACACTCCAGAAGATATCGAAGCCATTTACCAAGCTTTTCAAACCAGCTTGCTTACCCTAAAAAGCGTTGGCTATCTGTGAAAAATTCTGTTTCTATTCATCATTTATCTATTCATTCATTCATTCATTCATCTAAAAGGACAACAACCATGGCTCAATCGACCGAAACAATCTACCGCGTCGTCATCAGCGACGAGGGCCGCTATGCCATTTGGCCCGAATATAAAGAAATTCCCTGGGGCTGGCAAGCCGATAAAATCAGCGGCCCTAAACAAATCTGTCTGGATTACATCGCTCAAATCTGGACCGATATGCAACCCCTCAGCCTGCAAAAAGTAATGGATCGGCGACCAGATCAGCGACCACCAAAGCAATCAGAACCGCAAACAACTCGTGATTAATACATTCAGCAGTCCTGACATTACTGACATTACTGACATTACTAACATTACTGACTATGCCCAAGCACAATCTGTGAACTCACCACCTAACAACTCATCAGAGTGTTCACCAGACACCCTCGATCTACAAGTACCTTGGGACATTCCCTTAGAGTGCCATTTAAGTGAGCCTGTCAAACAACAGATTGAAGCTTGCTTGCGATCGCTCCTCCAAGCGCTTCACAACCCCAATCTCTTCCAAGCCCAAGCCCAAATCGCCCACCTCTTTCATACTCTCCCAGTGCCAAACACCCACTCCGCCCAAATCACCACCACCAAAACTGCCCTTTCCCCTGCCGCCGTAAAAGACTACGACACCTACTTTGGCATCCACCATGTCCAAGCCATCCAACCCGAAGACACCGCCTTCCTTCTCACCCACGGCCTCCTCACCAACTGTCACAAATTCACCCTTCTTTGCTGCCATATCCCAACCCTAAACCCTCAACATATTGCCCAACAAAAACAAGGCTTCATCGCCTACATCATCCTCCTCGCCAGAGTTTTCAACATTCCCCCCCTTCCCTCTTCTCTCCTCTCCCCCCCTTTCTAATTCCTCTCATGCCCTCTCCCAAAGATATCTGGCAAGGCTTCCACTGGTCTTTTTTCATTAACGTTCAAGGTCTCATTATCAGTCTCAGACGTTTCGAGGCCCAACTTGCCCTCGGCAACCTCACCCAAGCCGAAATAGAGCTTGCCACTGCTACCGATCTTATGTTTGCCTCTGGTGCATCAATGGCACTAGCCGGTAGCTTCAGCCGCACCTTATATGAGCAAACTGTACGGCCCACCATGGCCCCACCGCAGGTCAGCTCTACCAACTTTAGTGGGCTCATGTCGTGGGAACATGCCGCCCTCATGCAAATTTGGAAACGCCTCCGCCCAGCCTTTGAAAACTTGCCAGCTGAACTAAAACCCCAGCATCAAGCTTTTGTCCAGGCTTACCTCTCTCTGGCCAGCGCTCATCGTGCCGTTTGCGAAAAATTTGGTGGCGCAGAAGGTGGCAGTCTCCGATTTGACCAAAGCTGTGCGATCGCAACATTAGACAAATTCAGTCGTAGTCGCCGCGAATGGATCAATCCAGGGGAGAATATTGCCAGCGACCATCAGCCTTAAGAAGCAGTAAATGCTGATGATGTTGTTGAAGGGAAGGTCGATGACCAACACTAATAGGGGTAATATTATTGAGTTTAAGACGCTGATATAGGTGTGTCTCATTGTTTAAATCGAGTGCGCTGGTAGCTTCGTCTAGAATTGCATATTGCGGTGGGTTTAAGAGCAGTCGGGCAAAGGCTAGACGCTGTTGTTCACCCAGAGAAAGGGGCTGAGTGAGCGGGCTTTCGAGTGGATGATGGCACAGGTGGTGAAGATTCACTTGCTCTAGTACGCTTTTGAAGGTTGAGTAGTGCTGTTCTGTTTCGATTTTTCCTGGATAAGTATTTGGAGAAGTGTTTAGAGAACTGTTTAGAGAAGTGTTTAAAGCTCCGATAAGAGGAACAGCAGTCGATGGATACAGTAGAAGATTTTGGAAACTACTGACTGGTAAGTAGGGCCTTTGGGGGATAAAAGCAATTTTATCAGGGCGGATGATGGTGCCTTGGCCGGTTTCCCAAAGACCCGCGATCGCACGCAGCAAAGAACTTTTTCCAATCCCGCTAGAACCCATAATTAAAAGACTTTCTCTGAGAGGTAAATCCAAAAATAGCGATTGAATAAGTGTTCGTTTCCCATCAGGGGTCACCAGCGTCAGATTGTTGATACACAAGGTAGATCCTGTTTGGAGGGTAATAGTTGGGATCGGCGATTGAGGCTTAGGCTTAGGCTTAGGCTGAGATTGTGGGCTCTGAGACGGTGAAATTTGCGGCTGTAGGTTTGGGGTAAGAGCGGCTTGGAGTTGCTGCAAACGCTGAGCGGCTGCGCCTAAGCTGGTGAGTTTCTGAAGCTGAAGGACAATCAGCGCTAGCGCAGAGAGCGTCAGCGTAAAGGCTGAGCCTGCTTGAGTAACATCGCCAATTTCAAGGTCTCCGGCAAATAGTCGGGGGGCTAAAATAATGCCAGGAATAACAAAGGTGGCATAGCGATAGTGATTTTGAAATAAATTGAAGCCCAGTTGCCAGCCAATCAAATGCTTAAAGTTAGTAAAAAGGCGGCCAAATTGATGCCAGCTTTGAGCGAATTCTTGAGATTCGCCTCGGTAGAGGGCAATGGCTTCTGTGTTCCCACGAATGCGCGCTAGATCGTAGCGAAAGTTAGCTTCATAGTTGAGCTGCTGGGCATTGATCCGGATGAGCGGTTGGCCAAAGCCAAGGAGCGCGATCGCACTACCCACCATTGAATACAAGAGCAAAAACACCATCAGAGGCTGGGAGATAGACCACAGCAGTCCGGCAAAACCAAGTAATTGAAAGCTAGATTCCAAGAGGATTTCAACGAGTTTTAAAGATTCCTGTGTCAGTGTTCTAATATCTTCTTCAATCCGTTGATCGGGGTTATCAATGTCATTTTTGAGACGCAGTTTATAAAAGGTTTGCTCGCCTAAATACTTATCCAGATAGTCACGGGTTAGCCAAGTGCGCCAATAAAGGCCAAGCTTGGCTCGGACATAGCCACTCACTGAGGCAAAAGGAACGCTAACAATTAAAATGCCTGCAAAAATAAACGCTGCCTGAAAAAAGCGATCGCTCTCTTGAGCAGCTAATGCAGAAGTCAGTTCTCCCCCATAAATCAAAAAAACAACCTGTAAGCCAGTACGGATAAACAATAGGATAATTAATAATCCCATCAATCCCCACGCACCTACTTTTTCCCGAGACTTCCAATAGGGCAAAAGGATAGAACCCACAGAAGCCTTAGAGGTCGGCTTAGAGATGATTTCAGAGATTACTTTAGATACAAACGGAGAGGCCATGCGATTGCCTAACAATAGAAAAATTAAATATCAGGAAAGATTTACAGGTATGTAGATTCAGGATCTGATTTTCGCAGCTCCCAGGTATTGGAGTCTGTGAGGACGAGTACCTGCGGGTGATAGGCCAGCAAACTAGGCCGATGGCCGATGCTAATAAAAGTGATATTGGTTGCGGCTAGCTGCTGATACAAGGCTTTTTCTTGCTGAATCGAAAGGGCGCTTGTTGCTTCATCTAAGATGGCGTAAGTAGGCTGCCTTACAAATAAACGGGCGAAGGCTAGTCGCTGTTGTTCCCCGGTGGATAGCGTTCCAGACCAGTCTTTTACTTGGTCTAAAACTTGGTCTAAAGCTTGGTCTAAAGCTTGGTCTAAATTAGTGAACTCAGTGAGCTGTACCTGATTTAAGATATTGAGCAAAACTTCGTCGGAATGCGGGCTCTGGCTAGTGGGATAAATTAGCTGCTGACGGAGCGTGCCCACCGCCATGTAAGGTTGTTGAGGTAAAAATAGAATATCGTCATGAGGATAGCCAATCGTGCCGCGCCCTTGTTTAAGAAGTCCGGCGATCGCCTTGACCAATGAACTTTTGCCAATACCACTAGGGCCAGTAATGAGCAATGGTGCATTAGCGATAAACGAAATATCCTTAAAAAGAAATCGCTGTTTTTCTTGCGGTTCTTTTTTTAATTCTTTTTTTAATTCTTCTTGCGTTATCTGAAGGGGTGTCGAAAAAAGCTGTGGGCTAGGCAATTGAAGAGTTAGATGGTCAACGACCATCTCAGGCTGTTCAACAATTTGAATGGTCAATGCCGAATCTATGGCCTGTTGTTGGGAGCTGATGGCGCTCAGTAATGTTTGCAGTCGGCCCGTGCTAGCTGCGAGTGCTGTTAATTGCTCGAACTGAACCACGACTAAGCTTAAAGATAACCAAATGCGGTCAAAAGCAGCTTGAGATTGAACAATGGCACCAACTTCTAAATCTCCTGCTAAAATTCTAGGTGCTAAAATTAAGCTAGGTAAAATAAATGTGAGGTACTGATAGCCATTTTGGAAGCAATCTAATCCAAACTGCCAACGGATAAATTGATTAAAGTTGTGAACTACTTGTGCAAATTGATGCCCGGCCTTGTGTCGTTCTTGCGTGTTGCCTAGGCTAAATTCCCCTTGCTGCTTTTGATAGAATGCAATGGATTCAGCATTCTCTCGAATGTCAATGAGATGGGTGCGAAAGTTGGCTTCTCTCTTGAGCTGTTCGGCATTAATACGAGTGAGCCGCATCCCGAACACCCAAGTGACGATTGCACTGCCGACTAACGCATACACCAGCAAAAATCCTGTCAGTCCTAAGGAAATAGAAAGCAGCACGCCCACAAAGCCAATGAGCTGTACCCCTGATTCTAAAAAGATTGCGAATACGATAACTGATAGTTGGGAAATATTCCTGATATCTTCTGAGATTCTTTGGTCAGGATTATCGACCTCTGTTGGGAGGTGATAATAGTGCTGATCGGCCAAGTAGGTATTTAAAAATTGGCGTGAAAGACCTTTGCGGCAGTGCAGTCCTAGGCGATCGCGCACATAGGCACTCACTGACAGCAAAGCCGCACTCAGCAGCAAAATGCCAACAAACCTAACCAAAGCAATCTGAAATCGCTGTGAGTCACGAGCTGCCAACGCTGAAATAAATTCTCCACGCTGAATGCTCTCAAAAACAAGCACAGTTCCCGCGAAAAGAGAGAGCACAGTCAGCAACAGCAACCCGCCCAAAACCGTGCGCTGTTGCTGAGGATGGGCACCCTTCCAGAAAAACTGAATAATGTGCCAGATAGCTTGCCATGAGGGCAGTTTCGGCTGGCGAATAGATCGAGCCATACTACTTTGTAAAACGTCGAAACAACCGTCGCATTACCCATCATACAGAGTACTGAGAATTTCGCGAATGATTGTCATTAGAGAGAAAAATGTTTGAAATCTAATGCATATAGATCCTATGAAGTCAAGTTAGTGGGTTACACCTGTAAAGAATATTTTGATACTATATTTCCAGGTTCCTGTTTTCGGTTTTAGTTTCTGGTTTCAGTTTCTGGTTCCAGAAAAAAAGATGTGCGTTTGATTGTGCGTTTGATTGTGCGTTTGATTGTGCGTTTGACCAAGAGACCGTTGACAGTAAAGGGCAGTAAAGCTTATTGCACTAGGCATTGCTGTGCCACTATCTCAGTAGGTTATTCAATTACTGTGCCCTAACAGTAACGCCGTCATAGTAGTTTCCAGGCAGTTTGTCTGGGTTGTGAATACTCTTTTCACCAAAGACCTGCTATCAATGCCTCTTTGCCGTTTCCGCATCTACCGTTTCTGCCTCTACCGTTTTGCTTTACATCAACTAATTCTTTTTTTATCAAATCAGTCACTATGGCTCGTTCTGCTAAATCTGCGCCCATTACGGCTTTGTTTGACTATGACAGTCTTGAGGTTGGTCAGCGGTCAATTGTTCAGCAGCGTACGGGTGAAATTCGAGAACGCTTAAGGCGCTCTGCTCAAGATGTGTGGGAGATTGGGCAAAAGTTGGCAGATGTGCGATCGCGCTTAAAGTACGGCCAGTTTTTGACCTGGATTAAGGCAGAGTTTGGCTGGAGTCAGCGCACGGCCTACAACTTCATTAATGTATATGAAACCTTTGGCGATAGATTTGCAAATCTTGCAAAAGTAAATATTGCCACTTCCTTGCTATATCAGCTGGCCTCTCCTTCTGTGCCAGAAGAGCTGCGCGAGCAGATTCTGCGGGCAGCGGAGCAAGGCGATACCATGACGGCTCAGGAGCTGCGAGACACCATTCAAAAGCGACGACTGAAAGCTGCGGCGCGAAAAGATAAAAAGCAGTATAAACAAACGGCAGCAGAGCTGGCGAATCATCAAGCAGCGAATTCTCCGGGAGCTCACTCAATCGAGCGCATTACCAATGGACTTGAAATTATCACCGTGGTTGCTCAGCCTGCTGACGATGAGCCATCTGAGGCAGCCACTCAGCCAGGGCAAGATCGGCGGGCTAAGGCAGCAAAGGCCTTATCTCCTGAGTTAGCGATCCACGAAGGATGGTATCAGCTAGCCGGTCAGCATTTGCTGTTTTGTGGAGATACGGCTACTCAGGTATTTGCAGCTTGGGCACCGCTTGCAAAGCTGGCGATCGCAGTCACGGGTAACGACTGGGCACATGACTGGCTGATTGACCAAGCTGAAAATGTCGTTGTGCTGCCGACCGCCCAGTACAGCGACGATAAACTCAAGCAACTGCTCAAGCTGCTCTCTAATCCGGGAGATGTGGTCATTTTTCCCTGGTTGCCCGACCCTAATATGCTGGCATCGGCCCATCGACTAGGGCGCACGGTGTATGCAGGCGAGGAAAATGTGGAAAAGTGTCAGCAGGCGGTTAATGCATCCAAACTCAGCGTGACCCCGATTGAATCCCATTATGTGGCTGAGCTAGTCGGTTAGGTAGTTTACTGCTCAGCCTTACTGCTCAGCCTTACTGCTCAGCTTTACTACTCAGCCGTAAAGCTCAATAGGGTTTAAGCGTCGGCAACAGCTGTTGAACAAACAGGGGATGCTGCATGAAAAAGTGGTCGCCTGCGATCGCCGCTAGCGAAAACTGACCTGCGTAAACCTGCCAAGCGGCGACATCTGCTTGGCTGACAATGTTGTCCTGCTGACCCCACATTCCCGTCATCGCAAAATCGAACGGCGCATCGGGTTGGTATCGATAGGTTTCTAGCAGAGTAAAATCTGCTCGTAAGGTAGGGAGCATCAGGTTCATCAACTCCTCATTGTTTAATACGCTCAAGGGAGTGCCCTGATAGTGCTGTAGCCTTTGAATGAAGGCTGAGTCGGGCAGGGTGTGCATCAGCGGCGGCTCAACCAGTAAATGGGGCGCGCGGGCTGCCGATACCCAAACATGAACCGGACTAAGCTGCACAGAACGCCGTAGCCATCGACACAGCTCAAAAGCAATCAGCGCGCCCATACTGTGACCAAAAAAAGCAAAGGGAAGATCCATATAGGGCAGCAACTCTGGGCCAAGGGCTTGAATGACTGTGGGGAGATGATTCAAGGCAGGTTCTGCCAGCCGCTGTCCCCGTCCTGGCAGCTCAATTGCGCACACTTCAATATCAGAAGGTAGCTGCTTGGCCCAAGGGCGAAACACCCAGGCTGACCCACCCGCATAGGCAAAGCAAAACAGTCTCAGTTTTGCCCGCAACTGACGCTGAGGGCATACTAACCAACTACTCATTATCGCTTGCCTGGAAGTCGGTTTCTGGAAGGCCAGCATAGGTATAGCCTAGCTGGCGAAAATCTAATACATCTGAAGCGCTGACAATGCTCTCTTGGGCTGGGCGGCTGTAGAGTGCTCTTAAATCTGTATTGGGAGGGCCATAGTTGCCAGGCTGCGAGAGCCCACCATCCCACGGCCACATGGGATCTAACAGATTATGGCCAAAGGGTTTTCCGGCGCTTGGATAGAAGGTTGGGCCGCTGTGTCCTTGATCTTGCCACTGCGCCCAAAGCCTATCTACATTGGCGTGGTGTAGCCAAAAAATAGGGTCGTAGGGAGAAGCCGGAATGCTGTCCATCGTGCCCAAAACATCTAGTTGATGGACAATACCTTTGTTCCAATCATTCCAGTCTACCTGGCTACCACCAATCACAGAATGGACAAAGGCATGAAGCGCCCAGCCGGGGGCATAGTCTTTTTGGCCATTTTGTTCAGTGGGAACGAGTGCTCCTTCAATCAACGCATTGAACACTTCATAATTGTCAGTTTTAAAAAGATGATCAATTTCACTTTGCGGTAGGGGATAGCGATTAAAAGGGGGCAGGCCGACAAACCTTAGTAAATGTGTTCCTAAGGAGTCCAAAGTGAGTGGGTCAAAATGGAGTTTTGGATTGAGCTGCCAGGTAGAACAAGGGCCGGTTGTCACTTCGCCGCCCTCAAAACGACCTGACCCATTCACCTCGACAGTCGTACCGGTTCCACCTTCTCCTAAAAAATCGGCTTGCAGCATTACCGTTAGTGCGTCAGGGTCTGTCCAATCCCAGTATGGAATGGTGACGCTAGGGTCAATAGCCTGAAGCGCCTGTTCAAAGTCGAGCAGGAACTGTCGGTGCCAGGGCAAAAAGGCCGGATAGCTGTGAGCCGGATTGCCGCGAGCGGGGCCAGTTGCACCTAGGCTTTGCCGAAAGCCCATGGTGAGAATATGTTGAACGACAAACTGTTCATACCGGCTCAGTGAGCTGCCGTTAGAGGGGGTAAATTGCAGCTGGTTCAAAGCGGCAACAAAGGCCGTTTTCTCGGCTGCGGTGAGCGCAGTGACGCTTTTTCGGAGAGATAGGTTTGGCGGCTGGGATTGTTGAGGAAAGACAGGGGCAGGCCCAAGGGCATCCGGCGGCGGCGGATAATAAATTCCTGAGTTGTTGCGTAGCCCAGCGACGATGATAATGGCGATCGCAACTAGCCCGGCGAGTCCAATAAAAACAGTCAGCGTTATTTTTTTAGAGATCTTGAGTTTTTGCAGCACGAGTGAAAATGTCAGGCGCGATCGCTCCAAAAAATGAGCCGAAAAAATGAGCCGAAAAAATGAGCCGAAAAATCAACTCAGACAGTAACGTTGCCCCAGCCATGAAACATGAAGTTGAGCTAGCTCGTTTACATTTGCCTAGTCCTAATATTTGGCTACTAATTTTAATTCCGACTATCAGTTGGTTTATAACGGTAGTATGACATAGATAAGACTCATTCTCATTTGTACTTGTTATCTTCCCCTTTTTTGTCTCTCATGTCTATTGACTCATCTGCCCATACGGTTGTCTCTCAGCCACTCGATCAGCCTTGTCGGTACTGCTCAGAGACTTCTCGGGCCAACGGAGAAGATCCCATTGGAACAGCCGTGACGGCAAAGCTGTGGCTATTTATTGAGGTGCCTCAGCCCTGGGCAAAAAATCCTTGGGGCAACGAATCAGCTGATTTGCTTGAGCTGTTTCAGCAAATTGAGCGCGACCCTCAGCTATGGCGTGAATTAAGGATTTTAGCGATCGCGCCAGATAAAACTGCTTCTACTAAGGGCGATCGCCATGTATTTTTTTATCGCCTGCCTAAGGGAGCCGCCTGCGCCTACACCCAGCAGCACTACCATGTGCCCATCTCTGCGCTCTGCGCTTTGGTCCGGTCTTTGATCTGGCCATCTGTTCAGTTAGCTGTGCCTGCTCCGTTTCGCCCACCAGATCCTAGCCAGCCAGATCCTTTTAAGCCATACCTTCAGCCCGCACCTAGTCGCACTTTTTTTGTCTGTACTCACACCAGCTACGACACCGCATGTGGTCGATTTGGCACGCCGATCTACCGTACGATTAAAAAACGCTACGCCCAGGCAAACTTAAGCGTTTGGCAAACAACCCACTTTGGAGGACACCACTTTGCGCCTACTCTAATTGATTTTCCCACAGGTCAGTTTTGGGGGCATTTGGTACCTGAAGTACTCGACACTTTGGTGTATCGACAAGGCGATGTGACACAGCTACAGCAATTTTACCGAGGATGGAGTGGGTTTGAGCCGTGGGCTCAGATTGCGGAGCGATCGCTTTGGATGCGCCAAGGCTGGAACTGGCTAACAACACCGAGATCAGCGCAATTTATCAGGCAAGATCCAGGCCGGTTTACTCATCGGCTGGCGCGATGGATTTTGTCCTGGATACCGACGAATAAAGCTCAGGTACTCTTAAAAAAGCTGACCAAAAAGCTGACCTGGGCAGAGGTGGAAATTACTTGGGAAGCGACCGATCAGCCCAGAAAAAGCCCGAGCCCAAGTCGTTATCGGGCTCGGGTAAAAATGAGCCATGAAGTAGTCAGTCAGATGCGCTCAGGGACGACAGCGCCGCTAACTCGCGTGCCCCAGTACCGGGTGCATGAATATTAAGTGCTGCGAATGTTTATTGAAAACTATTGCCAATAAATATTCCTTCGCTGTAGCATAGCTAATAGATTCAGATAGCTAATTCAGATAGCTAATTCAGAAACTCAGATAGCTGACAGATTGAATGGCTAACATGGCTAACAAAATCGAATGCATTCGGGCTTTTTTAGGTATTTCCATAATTTTCTATCTTTACCAAATATTTTTACAAACTCGATCTCACCCCAATTTCACTATGGATTTTGCGTTACAAATTGGCCAAACGTCAATTGACACACCGACTCTCGTGCAAAAACTATTGCAATATCGGCTGCTAGAGAAATTTGTACGGCAAACAATTGTTGATGAAATTATCAGTGATGTTGTCTGCGATCCCTCTGTTGCGATGGAAAGTTTTTGTCAAAATAGGCAGCTCCGAACCGAAGAAGAACGGCATTCCTGGTGCCAAAAAGAGCATTTTACCTACGAGCAAATGGAGGCTGAAGCCGTTCGAGAGTTTCGCCTGCGTCAGTTCAAGGAAGAGACTTGGGGCGATCGCGTCAAAACCATCTTTTTACAGCAAAAAGATCAGCTAGATAGAGTCATTTACTCACTCATTAGAACCAAACATGTAGAACTGGCCAACGAGCTGTACTTTCGTCTGCGCGATGACAACCTCAGCTTTGCCACGCTTGCCAAACAATATTCCGAAGGAAAAGAAGCTCAAACAGGAGGGCTGGTTGGCCCTGTAGAACTTAACGTTTTACCCCCAGCCCTAGCCAAAATACTGCAAATTAGCTGTGAAGGTCAGCTTTGGGAACCGACAAAAATTGGCGATTGGCTGATCATTGTGCAGTGTGAAAAGTTAATTCCGGCCAAGCTAGACGAAGCTATGCGACAGCGAATTCTCAATGAGCAGTTTCAAGTGCTCTTACAACAGAAAATGCTCTCTAGTCCGGTGAAATTGGCTCCAGTAAAATCAGCCCCTAGCACGCAGCAGACAATCGGCAAAAACACAAAAGCCCAAAACCATCCCAAATCTGAAGATATGTCTGAAGATATGGCCGATAATCATCGCGATTTTAAGGAGAATCACAACAATATATCTTCGCAGCTACTCGTGACAGAGCCCGCTCGTGCCTGAGCCGTTGTTGGAGCCAGCCAGCTTGAGTCCAGCGACTCTTCACCCTACCGTGCGAGCATTGGGATGGGTGAGCTTGTTTGCTGACTTAGCCAGTAAAATGGTGTATCCGGTTACGCCGCTTTTCCTCACGGCAGTATTGGGTGCGCCTGTTTGGACAGTTGGCGTTATAGAGGGGTTTGCCGAAAGCGCAGCAAGCTTGCTAAAGCTGTATTCAGGGCGGCTTTCTGATCAAGCAGGGCAGCGAAAGCCCTATGCGTTAGCTGGATACAGCTTAGGGGCTGTGTCTAAGCTGGGTTTGGCTTTGTCTGGAGGGTGGGCTGCGGTGCTAAGTGCTCGCCTGCTCGACCGGGTGGGGAAAGGGCTACGGGCTGCGCCACGAGATGCACTCATTGCTGAAAATTGCGCGTGCCATCAGCGGGGACAAGCCTATGGACTGCACCACAGTTTAGAAACAGTGGGTGAAGTATTGGGGCCACTGGTGGGCTTTTTTTTCTTGTTACGGTATGAGGGTCATTACCGAGGACTATTTGTTCTTGCTTTTGTCCCGGCATTGGTTAGTGTGTTGGTGTTGCTAAAGTATGTAAAAGAACCCAAGCGTATTACAATCACTCAAAACTCTCAGCTGCCAAAATTTACGTTTAGGGGACTCACTCCAGCGTATCAACAGTATTTGGGCGTGGTTGGACTGTTTGGCTTAGGGAATTCGTCAGATGCTTTTTTACTGGTGCGATCGCAAGATCTAGGCTTTAGAGGCTCGCAGCTACTACTCCTGTATGCCCTGTTTAATCTCATGTCTGTCGTGCTAGGCGTCACCATTGGGAAGCTTTCTGATCGGGTGGGTCGTAGAGTTTTGCTGGTGATGGGCTATGGGCTGTTTGCGCTGGTGTATTTGGGTTTTGCCCTGGTTCAAGCCCCTGCATTCATTTGGATATTGTTTATATTTTATGGCTTGTATACCGCACTAACGCGAGGGGTGCAAAAGGCATTAGTCGCTGATTTGGTACATGCTGATAGGCGGGGCGCTGAGATTGGCGCGTTTCATATGTTGGTAGGGTTAGCGGCATTGCCTGCTAGCTTGATAGCAGGCTTTTTGTACACTCAAGTTGGGGTGAGCGTGCCATTTTATTTTAGTGCCGCGATCAGTGCGATCGCCTCCATATTGCTCTGGCAGCTGCGGCTACCCACCACCAACTCTTCTTAAAACTCTTCTTTGAGCTATTGAGATATTCATTGGACATTTAATGGACATTTAACCCTGCGCTTATATCATGACTGTAAGCTCATAAAGATAAAATATGAGGCTTTTTTACTACCAAACAGCAGCGCCTTCAGCCAACTTTGGAGACGAACTTAATCCCTGGTTGTGGCCTCGCCTGCTACCAGCATTTGATGGCAGCAGCAAAAATGTTTTTATCGGCATGGGTACTGTCCTAAACGATGCAATCCCAAGCTGGGTAAATGAAGCTGAAAACGCAATCTTTTTTAGCACTGGTGTGGGCTATGGTCGCAGCTTTCGCTTTATCAAACAACCACTCCACTGGCGGCTATATTGCGTTCGGGGGCCTTTGTCGGCTCGTAAGCTCAACCAACCTCAGTCACTGGCTATCACTGATGGTGCCGCGCTGCTGAAGCGTTTTTTCAGGCCGGTTCCCTATGCAGAACGTCAATACAAGTTCTCGTACATGCCTCATTTTCGTCATGGAAGCCTTAGCCTGCTCAAAGGCATTTGCCACAGAACAGGCGTACATTACATTGACCCAGGTGGAAACGTAGCGGATGTGATTGCTGCGATTTCACATACTCAGGTATTAATCAGTGAAGCGATGCATGGGGCAATTGTTGCCGACACCCTACGAGTACCTTGGATTCCGGTGAGAACAAATCCTAGAATTTTGCCTTTTAAGTGGCGCGACTGGTGCGCGTCTGTGAAGGTGCCCTACCAGCCTCAAATTATTCGAGGTGTTAGCGCGCTTTCGTGGCGAGAGGGCGCACAGTCAGTGCGTTCCTATTTACAGGGGCAATCTTCAGCGTTCGACTTGTTGAGCGATCTTCGCATGAATGATTTTTCATTGGGTTTCGAGCGCCCCAAAACGCCAGAGGCTGCGTTGGCGGCTTTAGATGCTCAGATGATTGAGGTCACTCGAAAGACACCTTATCTAAGCAGTGAGCCCCATTTAGAATCTTTGGTTGTTCGGCTAGAAGATCGACTGGATGCTTTAAAAAAAGACATCAGTCGAGGTTTGTTTTCGTAATTTTCCATCTGTTTTTTATTTTATTTATATATGCTAGCTGCTGAATCCCAACTATCAGTTATAATCGCGACTAGAAACCGTGGCGATAGTGTTATTCGTACCATAGACAGCATTTTACAGAATGACTTTAAAGGCAATTTTGAAGGCAATTTCAAAGGTGATTTTAAGGATGATTCTTTAGCGGATTTACGTTCAGAAAAGCTGTATCATCGCGCAGCGAGCAAGGGACAAAAAAACGGCTCCTCGTTTGAAATTGTGGTGGTAGATCAAAGCACTCAGGACGATTGCCAAAAATTGATGCAAAAGTATGAGGATGAACCGCGCGTTGTTTATCGGCGAACTCATACGACAGGGCTTGCGATCGCTAGAAACATCGCGATAAACCAGGCCAAAAATGAACTCATTGCAATTACAGATGATGACTGTATTGTCGATCAAAATTGGCTCTGGGAGATTCAAAAGGCGTTTATAGAGTATCCTCAAGCGGTCATTTTGTTTGGTAATGTGTTGACTGGTGACTATGATGCATCGGCAGGTTTTATTCCTGGCTATTGTCGTGAACAGGTAAAGGTTATTTCAACGGTTTTAGCCAAAAACGACATAGATGGGTTGGGTGCCTGTATGGCCTTACGTAAAAGCGTTTGGCGTGAGTTTAATGGATTTGATGAAATGCTGGGGGTAGGTGGGGTGCTACAGGCGTCTTCGGAAGGTGACTTGGTGCTTCAGGCGCTGCAAAAAGGCTATCAGGTTTGTGAGACACCCTATGTATTTGTCATACATCATGGCTTTCGGACTTGGGATCAAGCCTCCTCTTTAATCTTTCGCTACTGGTACGGTACTGGGGCGATGTATGGCAAACATCTTAAGCTCTATCCGGTTAGCACGGGTTGGATTTTGTTGTTGCTGGCTTGGCGTTGGGCCTTTGGGCGATCGCGCGTAGCCGATAGCATTGGCCGCAACACTCGCAAAAGCTTTAGGCTATATGCCTTTGGATTGGGTCTTTTAAAGGGACTATGGCTAAAGATTGAGAGAGAGAGCGGCCATTTTAGAAAAATAGGCTATCGGGAAAAACCAAAAGGTCACAGCCGCCAGCAAATCGATGGATAACAGGGCTCGCTTAGTTGGTGGCACCACCTGGATTACGCTAGCAGAAGCGCTGGCGTTGCCCACAGGATTTCTGACGCTGAGCTTTTTAACTCGGCAGCTTGGAACAGACGGCTATGGTCTCTTTGCCCTAGTGGCCACTTTGGTCACCTGGATTGAATGGAGCCTGAACTCGGTTTTTTCTCGGACGACGATTAAGTTTGTCAGTGAGGCAAACGGTGAGTCGAATGGGAATCTAGAGGCGATCGCGACCACCGTTTTACGCGCTCAGCTTGGCATTGGGCTATTGGCGGGTATCGCTATCATCATGGCAGCACCAGCGATCGCCCGACTCCTCCATGAACCCGCACTCACGCCCCTACTGCGGCTATTTGCCTTAGAAATTCCACTCGTAAACCTCGCTCAGGCGCACCAAAACATTTTGACCGGGCAGGGAAAGTTTGGGGCGCGGGCGATCGCCACTGCCATCCGCTGGCTAGCCAGACTATTGTTCATTTTGGCCTTAGTTCAAGCAGGGTTCTCTATTGTGGGGGCGATTTTAGGCAGCTTAGCCGCGATGCTAACCGACCTATGGGTTTGTCGGTTGTTCATTCAGCCATCGCTATGGAAACCTTCCAACTTTCCGATCAGGCCACTCGCAGGCTATGCCCTGCCTCTTTTTTTAGCGGCAATATCCATGCGCCTGTACGCCAAGCTAGATCTCATCGCCCTCAAAGCAATGGGCGGAACAGTCGAGCAAGCCGGTTTATATGCAGTGGCTCAAAACCTGGCGCTATTAGGTGGGGTTATGAGCCCAGCACTTGCACCCGTGCTCATTGCGACGGTAGGTCAGCTATTGAGCCAAGAGCGACTGAGTGAAGTGAAGTCTTTAATCCGCTCAGCGATGCGAGTGGTGCTACTACATTTGCCGTTTGCTGCACTGCTAGCAGGGGCTGCGGGAGAAGAAGTCTCTCTTTTATTTGGTAAATCGTTTATTGCCGCTGCGCCGCTGTTTGCCGTTTTAGTGTTTGCCACGATTGGGATTGTCATGATTACGGTGACTAGTGCTATTTTAGTGGCTTCTAACCGGCCTCGGTGGACGGCAATGTTAGCCATACCGCTGCCGATAGTGGCTGTTGCCGGATATGGATGGTTGATTCCACAGTGGGGGCCATTGGGTGCTGCGATTACCACATTGGTAGTGGCTTGGGTAGGGGCTGCTGCTGGGATTGCAGCTATTTATATCCAGTGGCAGGTATTGCCGCCAGTGCTAACATTTGGCCGCTGCTGCGCGGTGAGTAGCATAGGGGCGATCGCTGCAAAATACTGGACAACAGCCGGGTTTTGGCTGTTGCTAAAGCTGCCAACATTAGGCATTAGCATGCTGCTAGCCCTGTGGCTCTTAGGTGAACTTAGTCCGGCAGATCGGATGATAATACGCACTCTTGTACCTAGGAATACTCGGAAGTAACTGTCTTTAAACTTAAACATCTCTCACTGGTTTAAACATGTTAAACAAACTCAGGATAAATGCTCCAAAAATCGCCGTTAAAGCTCTGTCTAGAGTAGTTTCGATTTTTAGCCTACCTACCAATACATTGCGTTTGTTCTTCCTAACCTTTTCCGTTCAACATATTCATGGCCCTGTCAACTATTCCTGTAATCGAAACGAAGCGGTTGTTCTGTGTGTTGTAAAAAATGGAGAAAGCCTGGTTGAAGCTTTTATAGAACACTATCTTCAGGTTGGCTTCAAACATATCTTTTTTTTGGACAATGGCTCTATAGATAAAACCATTGATATTATTAAATCCTACAAGCAAACAACCTTATTCTCTTCTAATCAGCCCTTTCGAAAGTATTATGTCATTTTCAAGAATTTTTTGATTCAAAAATTTGGCTACGGTCAGTGGTGCGTGCTAGCCGATATTGACGAGTTTCTTTATTTTCCCCTCAACAAAAGCTTGCCCCAGGTTTTAGCCTATCTCAATAAAAATAATTATGATAGCTTATGCATTCAAATGCTGGATATGTTTTCACGAGAGGGAATCAAGCTCAAGAATGTCAATCTAGAAAGCGGTCTAACAAAAAACGATAGCGCATGGACATTAGACACCCTAAAGTCGGTTTTTTGTCACTACGATTTGAGTAATATTGATAGAAGGCGATACCTTCGCCGGTTTCAATTTGCAACACATCCAAGGCTTAAGTTTTTGTATGGCGGTATCCGTAAAACAGTATTTGGTCGAGATTGCTTCTTAACCAAAGAAGCGATGTTCTGGGTGCATAAAAAAACTTATCTAAAGTCATCTCATTTACTCAAAACCTCAAAAATAGCTGACTTTTCTGCCTTGTTTTTGCACTACAAGTTTACTGATAACTTTTACTCATCTACCATTAAAGCGGTAGAGTCGGAGAATCATTGGCGGCATAGCGAAGAATACAAAGCCTACTTGGCTGTTTTGAAAAAGGAAGCCTTTAACAACCACACAGACCTTGTTTTATTTCAGCCTTCATCCCTGACTTTGACTAAAATAGAACAGGAAATAAATACTTTAATCGACAGTAATTTTCTATTTGTTTCTGATGAGTTCTATGAGTTCTTTAACTGAAATATTTCACCATTCTTAGTACCTAAATTTAGGCCAAACAAGGGGAAGATTGCTCTAGGAAAAAAGCTGGGTAGTCCACATGTGACTGGCCATTGCTGCGAAAATTGTTGACCAAAATGGTGATTATGTGTTGGCGTTCAAAGGCAACCATAGAGGTTTAAGTAACAACTTTTTTAAGGGATCTCCTTAGATTTCTGCCAAGGTTTGCATTGCTTGATCCGTCGTTAAGAAAAAATGATTTTTGCCGAGATAATCTACAAATCCAATTGCGACGAGTTTATCCATGACGGGGCCTTTGACCTCAGAGAGATAAAACTCAATGTCTAACTGTTTTAGGTCAGCCACCAGTGTTTCCAATATTTCTAATGCACTAGCATCAATTACATTGATAGCGCTACAGACGAGCAGCACACTTTTTATGTTTATACGCTCGGCAATCGCCTGATTTAGAAAATTTTCTAAGTACTTTGCATTGGCAAAGTAAAGGCTTTCATCCATCCGAAGGGCTAGAACATCAGGGCTCGTTTTCACTGAGTGGCGCAGCTCATTGCGAAAGTGTTCTGAATCACCGACACGTCCAACAATTGCAATATGTGGGTGACTTGTCCGCCAAAGGTGCAGTCCCAACGCAATCAGGGCACCTAGAATAATGCCTTTTTCAACCCCCAAGGCTAATACCGTAAAAAATGTAACTACCCAGGCTAGGCCATCGGCTTTGTCATAGTCCCACATCCGTCTCAGCGTTGCAAAATCAATCAGCTTATAGACGGCGGTAATAATGATGGCGGCCAGACAAGTCTGGGGCAAAAAATAAAATAGTGACGTGAGAAACATCACGGTAACCGCAATTAATAGGCCGGTAATAATGGATGACAATCCTGTATTAGCCCCCGCTGCAAAGTTGACCACGGATCGGCTTAAGCCCCCCGTTACCGGGTATCCACCAGTAAAGGCTGCACCTAGGTTGGCAGCCCCAAAGGCAACGAGTTCCTGATTGGCATCAATTTTTTCGCGCCGTTTGTTGGCTAGCGACTGTCCACCCGCAAAGCCCTCCATATAACCCACTAGGGCGATCGCGAGAGCTGCTGGTAACAACCCTTGCAGCGTTTGCACATCTAAAAAGGGTACCGTAAAAGCTGGTAGCCCCTTAGGAATATCGCCAACAACTTTGATCCCTGCCGCCTGGTCGAGATGAAATCCCCATACTAAAAGCGTGCCTAGAATAACCACTAAAAGCGGCGCACTCTTAGACACTGGCAAAATTTCTTGATCGCGCCATCCTAGATGCTGAAGGAGCTTTACCAATGGACTATTGAAGTAAAACAACAGTCCGACGCTAGATACGCCTAAGGCCAGCGCTACCCAATTAGTTTTGGGAAGGTTCCCAACAATTGAAGCTACTAATTGAAAAAAGGATTCAGTGGAGGGAATTGCTAGCCCAAACAAATGTTTGACCTGGCTAAAGGCAATAATCACAGCGGCTCCACTAATAAAGCCAGAGATGACAGAACGACTGAGAAAATTGACCAAAAAGCCTAGGCGCAATAGTCCTATGGACAATTCCAGTAGGCCAACCAAAAAGGCCAGGGTTATCGCTATGGCCACAGACTGGGCCGTGTCTGAGGGAGCCAACTGGGAAATCGCGGCTCCCACCATCAGAGAGTCCACTGCAACAGGGCCAACCGCCAACACCCGACTAGTTCCCAAGAGTGGATAGATAATGGCAGGGGCAATGCTGGCGTAGAGTCCAACTTGGGGCGGGAGACCTGCCAACAGGGCATAGGCCATGCTTTGCGGAATGAGCAGGCTGGCAACAATAATACCAGCGGTAATGTCTCCAATGAGGTATTTAGATTGATAGTTTCGCAACCAATTAAATGCAGGGATATGACGATGAAGAAATTGATTGGATGGAAAGAACGGACTACTTTTCTTAGTCAATTTTGGTTTCACCAGGAATCTAGTTCATTGAGATGTTAAACACAGTGGTTCCAGGGCATCTTGGCAATCAGTATTCCTAACGCACAAGTATCACTAATCCCAGCAAACACTAGTCCAGAGCCCACAAAGCTGCTGAGGATCAAGAACCAAGGAGAGAGAAATGCACCCAACACAGTACCCATGACAACAAGTGAACCTGCTACAATCTGCACCTGTCGCATTAGACTAATCAGCACATTTTTGTTCACTTGTAAATTTTCCGGTGGGGAAGCTCAAGGTGTCAACTAGAACGTGGTTTAGCTAGGCAGCAGCTAAGACATTGCCACACTGTTGATTGGCAGGCACTGCCTCCATCATCTTCTTAGGATCTGGTAGATTCAATCCATCCATAAAATCGATAAACTGATCGCGGGTGCGCCCAACAAAACGAGGATTCCACTGTTTTTCCTCGGCAATGGTAGAAATGCTGTGTCCACGATAGTCATGGGCTGGATAAACCCAGGTTTCATCGGGTAATGTAAACAGGTTCTGCGTTACCGAATCGTATAACGTACCGGCATCTCCGCTCTGAAAGTCTGTCCGTCCACAGCCTCGGATAAATAGGGCATCTCCGGTAAGAACTCTATCCCCATTTACCAAATAGGCCATGTGGCTATCGGTGTGGCCTAGCGTAGCGATCGCTTGAATTTCTATTTCACCTACCTTTAGCACTTCACCAGGACTGATATGGTGACTAGCGCAGGAAACCTCAGCATTCTCTGGAACAATGCCCTCGCATCCAGTCAGCTCGCGCAGCTTCCCTGTCCCTGTAATATGGTCAGCATGGACGTGCGTCTCCAAACAATACGTTAAGGTTAATCCCAACTCGTTGAGTAGCTTATAGTCTCGATCCACTTGCCCAATAACGGGATCGACTAGGACGGCCTTGCCGATACTAGCATCAGCGATCAAATAAGTATAAGTCCACGAATCTTGGTCGAATAGTTGTCGAAATAGCATAGGTTCAGTCCTTATCTTCTGAATAGGGCGATGTGGTGTTAGAGCAAAAAGAGTGTATGCGTCTCACAATATCTACTATATTACTATATAGTAGATATTGCTTGCAATGAGATCAGTTGAGTCGTGCATTAATGCACGACCAACGCTTGATGCCAGCTGGGGCATCAAGCGTTGATACTCATGGCTTACTTGAAAATTAATAGCATAGCAATTGAGGTGCTGAAGCCTTGTTTTGAATCTGAAGTTCAGCTGTGTTGGCTGGAAGTGCCCCATAGTCTTCAAGAAAAAGCCTAGCTATCTCTTTCTCAGCTAAGGGCTTAGAAAAGAAGTAGCCCTGGGCAAACTTGCAGCCTAGAGATTTAAGCCAGTCCAACTGCTGCTGGGTCTCGATTCCTTCTGCGACAGAGTCGAGACCCAGCTGTTCGCTCAGAGCAATAATGACTTTCACAAGCTTGTTATTGAGATCGCCCGCCTCTAATCCACTCACAAAGGAGCGATCAATCTTTAGATTATCGCAGGGTAAATAGCTCAGATACTGCAATGAAGAATACCCTGTCCCAAAGTCATCAATACTAATCCGAACACCCAGATGTTTAAGTTCATTCAGCACTTTAACCGTTGTATCGATATTAGCAATAAGCAGATTTTCCGTCACTTCCAGCGTCAAGCAGCTACTACATAAACCTGTTTTTGACAGAATCTGCCGCACCTCGTGGGAGAAGGTTGGCTTGAGTAGATCTTGCACCGACAAGTTAATACTCATCTTGAGGTCAGAAAGATTCTCAAATGCTGTTTGCCAATTGGCCAACTGACGGCAAGCAGTTTCTAACACCCAAGCTGTCAACTCTGTAATCAACCCTGTCTCTTCTGCTAATGGAATAAATTCACCGGGTGAGATAAAACCCAGTTCAGGATGCTGCCAACGCACCAGAGCTTCAAAACCAGCCAGTTGGTTGGTGGCGATTTCCATAATGGGTTGGTAATGCACCACAAACTCTTGCTGATCAATGGCTTGGCGCAACTCTCGCTCTAGATTCAAGCGCCTGAGCGCTTTTTCATACATGGCTTCATCAAAAATGGCATAACAATCCCGCCCCCGAGACTTCGCCTGATACATGGCAATATCGGCATCTCGCAACAGGGCCGTAGGCGAGTCATACTGCATCCCCTCTAAAACAATACCCATGCTGGCGGTTACAAAGACCTCGCGGTTTTGTAACCGAACGGGCGCTTGAAATAAGGATAGGATACGTTCGGCAATATTGCAGACAGACTCTGCATCTAATCCATTCAGCAAGATGACAAATTCATCTCCTCCCAAACGCACTGCAATATCCCCCTCACGCAAGCTGGCTGCCAGCATCCGGGCAACAACCTCAAGTAGCTGATCGCCCGCGGCATGACCGAGGCTATCATTGACGATCTTAAAACGATCGAGATCGAGGAGGAGAACAGACAATTGACCAAGACTGTTTTCTAGAGGCTTCTTATTTAAACAAGACTCTAGCTCGTTGAGCACAAAACTACGATTTGGCAAATCCGTAAGGGAGTCATGCAGGGCATTATAGAGAATTTGATTTTCTGCTCGCAGACGCTCTTCTAATTCATCTTTTGCTTTTTGGTAAGCCTCGGCCTGCTGAATCGCGATCGCCAACTGGATCGAGAGTTCTCTGAGCAATGCTACTTCCTCTAGAAGCCACTGCCGAGGTCCCTGGCTTTCGGCAACGCTCAGAAGCCCCCACAACTGACCATGTTGAAGAATCGGAACCAAGACTTGGGCATGAATATTCAAGCCCTTGAGCAAGTCTCGGTGACAATCTGCCATAGGATGGGTGTCTATGTCTTCTAAGATATTCGTGTTGCCTTGGAGATAGGCTTCAACCCAAGCTGGTGCATCAAAACAGGGGTCTAGAACAATTTTTCCCAAGTTTGAAGGCACACCTTCTGCAACAGCCTCAGCTACGACCGCAACACAGTAATCTGGCCGCATTTTCCACAGGGCGACCCGATCACACTTAAACAATGCCTGAACCCGCTCCACAGTCGTCTGCAAGACATCGTCCAATACCAACGAAGCTCGCACATCGTTGGCGACCGCTGCCAACAATTGCTCCCGCTCAACTTTCAACCTCAAATCCTGGGTCCGCGATTGAACTTCCTGTTCTAGCTCAAGGGCTCTCTGTTCAAGGATTACCAGTTTGTCATTCTCCAGCTTCGCAACGCGCTGTTTGAGCTTTTCCACCAACCGGCATAGATCCACAGGGCTCAGTGCCTTTAGCAAACTGGATTGGGTTACAATCCCCTGCAAAGAGCCATCTTTGCCATTGACAATGATTCGTCGAATTCCCTGCCGTTGCATCAACTGCTGGACATCCCACAATGAAGTATTCAGCAAGACGGAAAAGACCGGAGAACTCATGACAACAGCAGCATCTAGGGCCTCGAAGTCCAGCTCTAGGGCTTGAAACTGAACAATGTCTCGCTCCGTAATAATCCCGGTAGCAACCTCAATTAAATCACCAACCTCCGAGGTCTTTTCTTCCGTTAAAATTAAACAACTCACCCGGTGGTTGGACAGTAGTTGAGCGGCTTCCATCACGGAAATACCAGGAGAAGCGGACACTACATCCGCAGACATCACCTCAAATACACTCTGAGATCTGAGCAGATGCCCAGGACGCAGTAAATGCCTCAAGCTCTCGTGAGTGACCATGCCCAGAATGTTATTCTGCTCATCGACAACTGGCAAATGGCGAATACGGCGATGCCAAAACCGGTTGAGAACCGCGAATGGATCGCAAAGTTCAGATTTCTGCAAAGTAATTACTGGCGAGGTCATCACCTCCCTGACACAGACTTCCAAGCGTAAGGTGCCTAAGGCACTGAGTCGCACTACGTCTCGTTCCGTAAAAATGCCGATCAATTCTCCCGCCTCGACGACGAGTAAGCAGCTAGATCGTGCGTCCTGCTGCAGTCTTTCTATTTCGACTTGGTCACCCTCTGGCTGTGCCCTAGAGCAACGATCATGCACAGCGCTCATTAGCACAATTGCTTGAGAAACCAACAAACCAGGCTCAATAATGATGGGCTCCCGAATAATTGCCTCGTCTAAATCCAGTGCCGCTAAATCACAAGCCTGCATAGCATAATCCTATAGAAGAAATCCTAATAAAACAGAAAGTTAGATACGATCACAGCAATTTCAAGGTCCACCTTACAGGCGCGATTTTTACCTTACTCCAAAATAAGTTTGCTAAGTTTCAGCCACTCAATGCTGTAAGTCAGATTTGGCCATGATCTGAGGCAAGCGAAAAATCAAGGGGTTGGAATGGACGTAGTCTGGAATTTAGAATTGCTGATATGACTAAATATTACGTTGTTGTATTAAGTTACCCTTAAGATTCACATTTCGCTTCAGAAAAAGCCAGGATTTTTCTCACTGAAATAATTCGTAATTGAGCAAGGCGTTGTTGCAAAAATAGGGGTTACGGAAAGGGCGAGGTACGATAAGTTTTTAGGGCTTGCCGTGGTTTTTGGTGCCACCCGGCATCGCAATGACCTGACCATCACAATACTCATAGCGAAGTTCTTGGTATGATTTCCATACCCAGTATTCTTCGGCAGTCATTTTTTGAGATTCAAAGGCGGCAACTATACCGTAGGCTCTCGACTCGTAGCGAGCTTTCTTTGCTGAGTGCTTCTAACCTATGGTGGCATATGCTGGGACTGATTTGCTCAGTGCGATCGCCTCTTCGTAGCCACACTCTCACCTGCACCGACCGGGTCACTACACATTGAGCGCTTGCAGTACAGGGCGATGATGAGGTGTATAGTGAACGATGCTGAAATGAGCGGGCTGGATTTGCAGATGGTCTGACTCACAGGCCTCTCCACCTAATGTTTTGATCAATAGCTTTTGAATTTCTTTAGCAGGAGCGATCGCTAATCCGGTGGTTAAAGTATCTGCGGTTTGTCGAGGCTCGCTGAGCTGCTGCGACCAGGTTTCTAAAAAACTATCATCTTGGGCAGTCAGGTGAAGGCCCACCGATTGACGATTGAGCAAGTCCAATAGCGCAGGCTTAACTGTGCTCGCCGTTAGTGAAAAATCTATGGGCATTGCGGCTGTCATTTCAGCCATCCGATCTGCTAAGCGTTGGCAATGCTCGGGTGTGAGCTGATCGCTGGCTAGCAGTAACAGTCGCAGCCCCTGTTTACCCTGCTTCAGCTTTGGAAAAACTTCGCCAATAGAGGTAGTTTGATTGAGCTGTTGAAGTTGTGCGAACGGCAGAGATTGACCGCTGGCTGAATGAGAGAACACTAGCTGGCTGATGCCGCAGTTAGACTGTTGTAAGCTATGGTGATGCCGTGGGTGAAGACCCAAGGCGGTACTGATAAGCGCATGATTAGTGCCACTGTGACCAACCACTAAGAGCGTTTTGCCCAAATGGCTTGGGAGGGTTTGTTGCCAGAACTGATGGGCTCGTTGATAGAGCGATCGCACTGGGAAGTAGTTTTTTTGAGCAACAGCAACTCCAGATTGTGGAATTCTGGTGCCTGCGGCAAAAGAATCCTCAGTAACCTCAGTAACCTTAGCAGCCTCCGCACTCTTAACAGCAGGCTTAACCCGTAGAGGTAACTCGAACTGATCGGGCTGGTGCTGCCAACATTGATATTGTTCGCTAAAGTGCTGTTGCACATATTTATAAGTGAGACCTTCCCACTGCGAAAGGGAGATTTCTTTCAGATGAGGACTAATTTTGACAGGAGGCGATTGAGAGGCACAGCGTCCTTTCAAAATTTCGCAAGTAGTTTGTTGAACCCGCCGAAGCGGGCTGGTGTATATAGCATGGATGGGCGTGTGTCGGAGTGACTCTCCTACCTGTCTGGCCGTTTCTAAGCCCTTTGGCGTTAGCACAGCATCATCAGAACTCCCCTGATAACAGCCTTTATCGTTAAAAGTACTGCGTCCATGACGAACGAGAATAACGCGAGTTGTAGTATGCATGGTGCAGAAAGGGTGGTCAACAAGGGTGGTCAACATTAGTGAGCAGACTGAACAGTTTGGAGCGTTTTTTGAACGACGGATTGCTCAATCGGCTGCGGCGCATCAGGATGATTTTGAATATATCGGCTGTAAAGAAAGTGGTTGAGCTTATGCTCCCATCCAGAAATCCATTTTTCGAGGCGATCGCTCCCGCGCCCAAAGGTCAGCCAATTGACCAACGGATACACCAGCAGCTCGCGGCGACGACCGCCCAGTCCGGCATAGCGTTTTTTGAAGTATTTATCTTCAGCTAGGTTCCACTTTTGGCGCAAATGATGAAGACTCGCTAAATCCCAGGCGTCACTCCAGCGCAGCATAAAGTAGGGTAAATCATACAGCTTGAAATCGGGTAATTGGGATTCTCCAAACCACTCCATAAGTCCAGTTTTGTTAGCTGCAATGCCGACAGTATCGGTAGTGATAACGGCAGTGCGATCGCTATAAATAGTTCCCCCTGCCTCGGTGACCATAAAACAAAAGTCAATATGCTCTCGGGTTGCCATCATGCCTTCATCCAATAGCCCATTGGTCGCCTTAAAAGGCGCTGTTGAAAAAATGCTAGTCCGCACCAGCGCGCAGTGAAACTCCACATAATCGCACTGAACTCGGCATAGTTCATCCGGAACATCTGCAACAGCTTTTCCAGTAAGATAAGCAGACTGTTTTATTTTTCGCTTGATTTTACCGTTTGTAGTGCTGGTTTTAATGTACGAGCGTCCACCTGCGTTATGAATAACTTGATGGGCTGGATGACCAATACAGGTGAGCGGCCCGACTACAGCCGCATTCGTTTCTTCGGCACAAGCCACTAATTGGGTGAGCCAACCCGGTTTAACAATAACGTCATTTTCCACAAACACGACATATTCGCTATCAGCACAGTCAAGAATAGTACGGTCAAGAACATAGCGCAGACCCAGGTTTCTGGCCTGATTAGGAGAAATATATCGCGCTGTGCGAATCACTTTAAACGATTCTTCCTCAGCTTTTTTTCGCAGATAGCGCTCAACAGGCTTTGGCGAGCAAACATCCACAAAAACCAAATCGAAGGGATAATGAGTATTGCTGTAAATACTTTCTAAACAGTCTTGAGTATAGCTAAAACGTTCTCTTGGACCTATTACTAAAGTGACTTTAGGCGTTTTTTTAGATGTTGACTGCACAAGTGCTTGGGGTTGTGTCTCAAGATAATCGCTAGCAGAGGATGTTGTTGTCATGATCTCTTCCTTATTTTTTGTTTGATAAACAGTAGTCAATTTTGGTTAATGCTGGTCAACGCTGGTTAATAGTGACCTCCTAAGATAGTCAACAGCACTTGCTGGGCAAGGCTTAAAAGCTGACGCCGCTCTCGATCCGACCAAAGCCTTGAATAGGTTCATTGGTAATAGCTTCAAGTCCAATACTAAACGCCAAGTCAATGCCATTCGCTTCCACTTCGTAGGTAAGTTCGGGCTGCATAAACCACTCAAAATCGTCTTGACCAACCAAAATTTCTAACTCTAGCTCTGCTGATTCACTGGCTGATTCACTGGCTGATTCACTGGCTGATTCACTGAGCAAAAAAATAGGGCCAATCTGCCATTTACTAAGCCTTTGCTCATCCAGGCTATATTCAAATTCTCCTCTAATTCGAGTGTCGGCAACGGCTATCAGTGTCGAATTCAGCAAAATAGAAATTGCTGAGATCCATATTGCTGAAATCCATATTGCTGAAATCCATATTGCTGAAATCCATATTGCTGAAATCCATATTGCTGAGATCCATTGAGTAGTACAGCAAGCGTGATCGCGAATGGGGTATTTTTTCACATGTTTTTCCACAATGGTTTAGGCGATCGCCAAATTGCTCTGCTGCGTTTTGGTGAACTCAACCAAACGAGCCCTTTCTTCAGAAGAGAGCAGCATTTGCCCCGCGCTAGCATTGACAGCGACTTGTGCAGGAGACTTGGCACCTGCGATCGCTACGGGTTGAATAGGATGAGAAGTTACAAATTGCAGGGCGGCTGTCACCATCTCTTCACCCGGTGCTAAAGCCGTTTTAAGATTCTCAACCTTAGTGAGCTTGCGAGCAAGCTTTTCTTTAGCCTTGTCGTTTTTGTACCATTCAGAGCGCACCGTATCCGTAAACATTGTTTGAGAAGAATACTTTCCAGAGAGCAAACCCTTATGCAGTGGCCCTCTCACTAGCACGGCAATATTGTTGTCGGCGCAGTAAGGAAAAAACGCTTTATCAGGATCACGGCTCAACAGAGAATAATCAACTTCGACTACGCGGCAGGTGCCGTTAGTATTAAACAACTTAAGTACCTCTAATTTATCTGTAGAAATGCCGTAAGTGCCAATGAGCCCCTGTTCTTTGAGCAGATCAAACCCTGCTAAATAGGTCTCTGCTAGCTGAGGATCGTCTAACTTACCTTCATGGCAGAGCATGACATCGACATAGTCTGTTTTTAGGCGATAGAGAGAGGCATGAACACAGAGCCTGACCATATCTGTTGTAGTCATAGGCACCATTTGTCCAGAGCGTCTGCCCCAGCGGCCAATTTTAGTGACCAAGTGAACGCGATCGCGCAGACCCACAAGTGCTTTGCCTAAGCGCTCTTCTGAAAGGCCCGCAGGAATGCCGTAAGATTCGGCAGTATCAATCATATTGATGCCATTTTCTACAGCGCTGCGGACAGTCGCGATCGCCGTTTCTTCGTCAATGTTGCCCCACTGATTGCCAATGTTCCAAGTGCCTAGGCCGATGGCCGATGCTTGGATGCCAGTAGTGCCAAAGTTACGATAAAGCATGGGAAAACTCCTGAGGATTGGGGATTGGGGATTGGGGATTGGGGATTGGGGATTGGGGATTGGGGATTGGGGATTGGGGATTGGGGATGACCTACCGACGGATGGGCTCAGCAGTGCTGTGTTTAGCGTAATAAACCTTACTGTCAGCGGTATTTTGACTAAGCGCACATTCACGAGCGGGAGAAGAGTTTGCCATATGCGAAGAGGGGAAAGGAGGTAAGTTTGGCTTGATGGTTGGGTGACTGGTAGAAGAACGCTGTAATTTTTGAGAGAATCGTGGTTCTGGATAGCTGCAAATTAGCGGAGTCTTGGCATTGTTGAGAGTGAACTGATACTGTCTGGAAAGATAGCGGTTAAAGAGTTTTTCGACGCGGACAAGGCGCTTTTCTAGCCATTTTTTAGCGGGTTCATTGAGGAAGGTAAACTGAGCGACCAGCGGTTGAATCAATTCTTTACGGCGGCGTTGACCTAGTTTTTTATAGCGTTTTTGAAAGTACTTGCTGTGGGCTAAGTTCCATTTTTGTTGAAAATGCTTAAGACTAGCCTTCTCCCATTCGTCGCTCCAGCGCAGCATAAAGTAAGGTAAATCGTAAGGCTGGAGAGCGGGCGCGGGGGGATGCGTGAGAAAGGTAACAACAGAAGTAGGCTCAAGATAGATAGGTTCGCCTAGTCGGGTAACGGTCATGCAAAAGTCTAGATATTCTTTAGTGCAGCAGCAGCCCTCGTCTAGCAGGCCAATGCGGTCGAACAAGTCGGTACGCACGAGCATGGCGTGAAATTCAATAAAGCCCACAGTTTGACGCTGAATTTGATCGTTGACTTCGGCAAGGCGCTGATTCTGAAAATATGTTTTTTCTTCAATGGTCCACTGATGATCGATGGAGTTGCGATCGCCTTTGAATTCATTTTTATTAGACTCAGTTTGGTGGGAGGAAAAGACTTGAGAAAAGGCAGCATATTCGTCGGGTTCCATATAGTCGCCGCCGATGCAGTGAACAATACTGTGAAAGGGTTCGTACTGGCACACCAAAGAACCCACAACAGGTGCGTTAGTCTCCTGAGCGCACCTCATCAGGGCACTCAGCCAGCCGGAAGAAAATACAACATCGTTGTCTACAAAAACAACATAAGGGGTCTTAACCCGTCGCAGTCCTGCATTTCTGGCTTGATTAGGGGAGAGATAATAGGGCGATCGCACATGTTCAAAACCCTTTTCCTCGGCCTGCACTTGCAAATATTCATAGATATGTGACGGCGAGTTGTTGTCTACATAAATTAGCTCAAAAGGATACTGCGTATTGTCGTATAAGCTCTCTAACGACTGCTGAGTGAACTGAAATCGTTCTCTGGGAACAACAATAATGGTAACCGGGGGCTGATGGGTTAGTTGAGTCATGGGTGACCTCCAAAGATGAACTCAAGAAGAGAAATTTCAAGAAGAGAAATCTCAAAAGATGCAACAGATGCTAAATAGGGGCAGCAGCCTGCTTTAGCCTGTCTGAAATCATGGCAGTCTGTAGCTGATAGAGGGCAGCATAGTGCCCCGATTGGTGCATCAAATCGGTATGAGTGCCGCTCTCTATAATCCGACCTTTTTCGATATAAAACAGCCGATCAAAGTTTTTAGACGCTCGCAAATCATGCGTAATCAAAAACGTAGTAGATCCTTCAGTTAAACGCCTGAGCGCTTCATTCACGCTTTTTTCACTTTTGTTGTCAAGACCCACCGTGGGTTCATCAAGAATCACAATGCGAGCTTTGCGGATGGCAGCGCGGGCGATCGCAATTCGCTGCCGTTGTCCGCCCGAGAGGGTTGCACCGCGCTCGCTCATGAGCGTGTCGTATCCGTGGGGCAACTGCATGATAAAGTCGTGAGCATTGGCCAGTTTAGCGGCCTGCTCAATTTCTTTTTCGGTTGCATTGAGCGCACCATAGGCAATATTTTCTCGTACGGTCGCACCAAAAAGAACGCTCTCTTGTAAAACAATACTCACCTGCTGACGCACCGACTCAATCGTATAGTCGCGAATATCTTTTCCATCAATACAAACTTGGCCCAACAGCGGATCGTACAGGCGCAGCAGCAAGCTTACCAGCGTCGATTTACCACCGCCCGATGGCCCCACCAAGGCAATTCTCTCCCCAGCGCTGACCTCAAAGCTGACATCTTCTAAAATCATTCTATTCGATTCATAGGCAAAGTAAACATTGTTAAACGCCACCTCACCTTTAAACGGGAGCGCTGCGATCGCTCCATGATTATTCTGTACCGCTGGCACCACATCAAACAAATCAAGAATTCGCTCCCCTGACGCGATCGCTTTAGAAATTTTAGCGGCTTCCTTAGCCAAATCGCGAGTGGGCTTAAAAGCCGTTTTGAGATAGGTAATAAAAACCAATAAATCACCAGGCGTTGCACCGCCCTGTTGAACAATAAGGGCACCCCGCCAGAGTACAAAAGCCGTGGCAATAGCCACCAATATTTCTGCCGTACGCTGCAGGCCAGCCGAAAGCTGCTGTGTTTGAGCACTATCTTCCAAACTCTGTCGGTTATCGTCCCCAAAAATCTTTTCTAACCGACCCTCTAGCGAAAGCGCCTGTACCACCTTAATTGCACCAATGGCTTCGGCTGCGGTTGCGGCCATGGCACTTTCTCTTTTACGCTGCTGGCGAGAGACTTTTTTAATCCGCTTTGTGAGCTTAATACTAGAAATAAGAAACAGCGGGAGAATGCCCATTGCAATCAGCGCTAGCTCCCAGTCAATCCAAAACATCACCACCACCATGCTGATCAGCGTGAGGGTATCTACAACCAGAGGTAGTGCGGCATTCACCGTAGTACTGCGCAGCGTATCCATATCGCTGGTAATGCGAGTGATGAGGTCGCCACTCTTAGTCTTGTGATAAAAAGAGAGCGAGAGCCGTTGAAGGTGTGCATACAGGTCGGCGCGCACCTCGGTAACCACACGACTCGCGGCAATAGAGAGCCCCACCAAACTCACATAAGCAGACATCGCCCGCAGCGCAGCCGTAGCCACAATTGCAAAGGCTAGCACCAGCAGCAACGTCTGAGAACTCATATCTCGCAATAGCGGCCAGTCTAGTTCTGCGTTATGCGCATCGGGCACGAGCACAAAGTCAAAAATCAGCTTGAGCGGCCAGGGCGCTATCAGCCGCGAGAGCACTTTGGTGATTAGCGCAAATCCAGCCAAGGCAAACAGTCCCTGTTGGGTTTTAATATAGGGCCAAAACTGCCGCATGGTTCGCCGTATTCCTGGCCACGCCTGATTTAGAGTTTTTGGACGCTTACGTTTCATCATTGAAATAGCAAATGATTGAATAGGGTCTTTATCTGGAGTTTCCTCTAAAGTTCTATAAAAGAAACCGCTTATCCGACTTCTGCGAACACTCCAGAATGAGCAGATAGGTCAATTTGGTGGTGGTCAATTTGACGGTTAGCTTCAAAGGCCTGTTCATAAACAACTTTCCAATTCTGCTGTTCTATAGCAAGTGAGTGTTGCTCCAATGCGGTTTGACGAGCGGCTAAGCCTAGCTGATGCCGTCGGTCAGGCTGCAGGAGTAGCCGCCGCAGCGCGTCGGTCAGGCTTTCAGTATCGCCAGGGCGCACAACCAACCCGTTTATGTCATCTTCAATTATCTCGCCAATAGCGTCTACGCTGCTGCCCACAATGGCTTTGGCGGCCAGCATCGCTTCTAGCATGGCATTGGGGCAGCCGTCGCGCAGAGAAGGAATAGCAAAAATATCTATATAGGGCAGGTAGGCCAGCGCTTCCTGACGGCTGATTGTGCCGGTAATGAGCACCCTGTCAGCAAAGCCACTTTGAGCCAGGGTCTGTTCCCAATAGCCGCGTTCTTTTTCAGCAAAGTCTCCGACCAATAACAAGGTAAGCACATGGTTCGCTCGCAACGCTTGGCAGGCATCAAATAAATATTCCAGTCCTTTTTTGTCTCTAAAGCTGCCGACAGATCCAATGACGGTGCCTTGTAGCTGTTCGGCTAAGGCAGGCTTAGGCAAATCGTCAAAAACAATAGGTTCAATGGCGTTCCAAAAGGCCGAGGATCGGTTTTGAATATCAGGCGCGATCGCACAGGCCCGTTTCATCAAATCCCGACTCACAAACGTTGTCCAACTTGAGTGGTTGAGCGTCCAGGCGACCTGGCTAAACTGCGCCGGACTAAACACATGCTTGTTCAAATCCGCGCCTCTCACGCTGTTGATAACTGGTAGATTTTCTTCTTTGGCAAGCAGCGTGGTTAAAAAGCCCATTTCATTAATAAAAAAGGCATGGAAAATGTTGAACTGATAGATGCGATGCAGCGTTTTAAGTTGACTATGCAAGTCGCAAAGATAGTCTTGGTCTTTGGCCTGTTCGTAGCGCACCGCAGGCTTTAGACGATGGACGGTAATGCCTGCTAGCTCAGTCGTTTGGCAGCTCGCGCGGCGATATGCTCCCGCTGCTGCCATCGCCTTCTCTTCTCGAAAAATAGCCCGAAAAACAGCAACATGAACCTCATAACCAAGATCTAAAAGCATGTGAGCAATCCGGCTCACCGACTGGCCTACCCCACCTACATCGGGCGGAAACTCTAACGTTGTGATACAAATTTTCTGTTTCATGGTTTGTCTCATGGTTTATCTCACTGGTGTAGTCGAATTGATTCAATCAACTCAAACCATTTTTGTTAATGCAGGTGTTAATTCGGGTGTTAGTTCGGGTGTTAGTTCGGGCATTACTTCGGGCGCTTGCAGCAGCGTTTGAAAATAGTGGGCAGTATTGTCAGCACCTTGCAAATTGATAGTATGGGCTGCTGGGATTCGGCAAAGAGCGGTGATGATGGCTCGCCCTAAACGCTCAGGCTGCAAGTCTGCTGTTGTAAGCAGCGTTAGAACATCCATGCGAGCAAGCTTTTCGGCTCTGATGCGCTGCTCATCAGCCTGACTGGGATTGAGAGACGGCAGTAAGAGCGATCGCACCTTCGTTCTCAATAAATTCATCGTCGTATTATATCCGCCCAAGCTCACCGACAAATCCGCCTGTTTAAAGTAGTCCAACAGCAAAGAGGTATAGCGACGCAGTGTCACATTTGGCCGATGGAGAGCTGCTTGCTGCAATTTCAAAAAGTCTTCTTCCGGCATAAATGGCCCGGCAAACGCATAGATTTGATGAGGAATGGTTTCAGCTAACTGCGGACTCGCTGCAATCACAGCATTTAGCAGCTCAAATCCATGTCTGCCGCCGCCCGTGCTAGCAACAATCATCGGCGCTTTAGCACTGAGCGCGGCAACGTCATCTGGCATCGGTAACTGCGCTTGAAACGGTGACTGTGCCACATAACCTGTGTAAATAATTTCACAGGTTAGATCACCCACCCGAGGGAAAAACTCTTCTAGCTTTATAAAACTTGGATCAGAATGGAACAACACCGCATCATAAAAGCGATTGATCAATCGACAGACTTTTTCTTCTCTGCGTTGTCTAGCACCCGGCGATAGCGGCTGCGTCATGATGATATCTCTCAAGCTGCAAACAATTTTCACCGGCTGGGCCGAAGCCTTGGCCTTTTTTAGCAGCGGTTTTAGCTCGGACTTCATGCTCATTTTGCTAAAGGGGAAGCACTCTGTAACCAAACAATCTGGCTGAAAGCGATCAAAGGTGTTGATCAAGATCTGCTGTCGCTCAGCTTTTACCGCTTCCAAAGACTGCGTTCCCTCCAATGGCAATAGCGCTGCGCCCTTTTGCCAGAGCGCAGGTAAATACACAATTTCTACTTCATCCGGCAGCTGAAACTGCGGAACCATTTGCCCACCAGTGACAAAACACACTTTAAAGTTTTTCACTAAGCTGCGCATGATCTCCCGGCAGCGAACTAAATGGCCCATCCCGGCTAAATGTTGACAGTAGATCATAATTTTGTTCATGGCGTCTCCTCTTACAGATAGTGCTCAGATAATGTCCAGATAATGTCCAGATAACGGCTGTTTAGTATTGAGTAAATTTAGGCCACCGCTGTTGCCGCAATGCTGCTGACCTGTTTTCTAGCCGGATTACTGGTGACTAATGTTCCTTGTGCTAAAGCCGTTACAAATTGAGCCGTGTTTTCCACTCCGTTGAGATCAATATCCAGCCGACTAGGAGACTGCTGTAAATGCGCAATAATCACTTCAGCAAAACGCGCTGGCTGCAAATCTTCTGGTTCTATCTTCCGCGCTTTTCCAAGTGCTGCTAGCCGCTCAACTCGCTTGGTTTGCTCCTGGTCATCATTACCAGTAAAAGGTAGCATCATGGCTCGCACGCCTGTGGTTAAAATGTTCATGGTGGTGTTGTATCCTGACATGCTTATAGACAGATCTGCCTGCTGCATATAAGACAAAAAGTTGGGTGTATAGCGACTGATTTGTAGATTGTTGCGATCGCGCGTTGCCGCCTTCAGTTCCCAAAACTTTTCCTCTGGCATAAAAGGCCCGGTAAATACCTGAATGTGATGCGGCAGCTTGCCTTCTAAAAATTCAGCTGTCGCCACCACACAATCGAGCAGCTCATGTCCAAAGCGACCACCGCCCACACTGACTAAAATCATCGGTCGTTGCTTGCTCAACGCAATTCGATCCACAATCGTCAGTCGGTTATGCTCCGGCTTTTGTACCACATAGCCGGTGTAGCGCACATCACAGTTCAAATCAGCCATCCTCGAAAAGCTCTCTTCTAAGGGGTGAAGCGTGGGGTCGCCGTGAATCAATAGCTGGTCAAAATATTGATTGATTAAACGAACAACTTTCGCTTCATGACGAGCCTGATTACTTTTAGTGACCACAATGTCACGCAAACTAGAAACAATCTTTGTTCCCCTAGCCATTGCCGCCTCCATCAGCGGCACTAGCTCAAAGGAAAACCGCCGCCGTCCAAATGGAAACAGCTCAATCATGAGCACATCTGGCTGAAAAGTCTCAAGCGTCTCAAGCAGCTGCCGTCGCCGCATTTCTTCAGCCGCTTCTAGGCTTAAGTTTGGATTAACAGACATCAGCTCACGAAACTCGGTATCGGTTTTAATCGCAGGCAAATTGATCACCTGCACCGATGGCGGCGGCTGAAAACCTGAAACCACTTCTCCCCCATTGACAAAGCACACTTCAAAACTGGCCGTGAGCCCACGCACAATTTCCATACTGCGAATAAGGTGACCCATGCCTAAAATATGCTGACAATAGAACATTAGTTTTTTCATGATTCAGATACCTTTGGATAAACAGGGTGAATGAGAAAGTCACCGAAAATTTACTTGCACAGTTTTTCTAGTCACAGTTTTTCTAGCCAGAGTTTGTTGACTAGCGCCGTCAAAACGAAGGGAATCGCAATTACATACACTGCCAGCAGATGGGCTTAGTAGGGCTGTGCCTAGCGCCATAAGCTTTACTGTCGTTGATATCTTCATTAAACGCATCTCTAGCCATTGAGCTAAGCCATTGGGCTAAGCCATTGAGCTAAGCGGGAAGGCATAGCGAAGGAGAAGACGCAGAAAGAGAAAAATTCATGCCAGAAAGGTCTGACGATACCAGAGCCGACAAATAATGACTAATGCAAGAAAGTCCGTTGAAGTTGATATCATTAGGATAGAACGGGGGAATTGAAAACTGCTTGAGTACAGTTTGCAAAAGCGATCGCGCCGTCATCTCTTCAGGATGCAACATCGTCACCCAGCCCTTTTGCTGAAAGCGAGTCGCGCGAATTAACTGTTCTTGCGAAGGTCGAATGCGGGGTACTACCACCACTCGCTTACCCAGGCTTAAAATTTCAGTCAAGGTGTTGTAGCCACCCATTGCTACAACCACATCAGCGGCTTTCACACAGCTCAACAGATCATTCGAAAAGCTTTTAAAAATAACATCAGGACAGCTCGCCGCCATTTGCTGAAGCTGAAGCTGCTGTTTAATCGGCATCTCGGGGCCGCACAGCACCAGGCTTTTAAGAGAGTGAGAAAGCTCGCCATCTCTCGTAGAAGTTTTGATCTGCTGAATACCTTCAAGATAAGTATGCACCATATCGTAACCATCTTCTCCACCACCAGGCGTGACCAACACCAGCGGAGCATCGCGTTCTATGTTCAACTGCGCTCTAAAATCACCCCGCTGACGATTGTCCGGTTGTTTACGAATGTAGCCACAGTAGCAAACCTTGTGAGCCACCGGCAGGGGCAAGCGATATTCTTGCACAATATCAAAAACTGTCTGCGAACCCACTACCAAAATTTGTGCGTAGTATTTTTGAATCGTCGAGTAGTAGCCCCATCTACACCATTCAGCAATGGTTTTTTGAGGCGTGTCTAAAATATCGCGTAGCAGGAGCACACATTTGCTATTAGGAAGATCTTTTTTGAGATAGTTGAGAGTAGCAATGAGCTCACCTTTTAAGCCGGTGGGCTTTTTATCCACGAGTAAAATGTCGGGCTTGAAATGAGTGACCGCTGAATGAATGAGCTGCGATCGCAAAGCAACCGTTTCTTCAGTCGGCATTCTCAAATACTTGGCACACAGTTCTCCCGACAAGCCTCGATTTAAGCAGGGCAGCTTAATATAATCTAACCTTTGGGGCAGGCGAAACTCATGTATCATCGGTGAGCCCGATACCAGCAACACAGAGAGCTTAGGCCAACAGATTAGCAACTGCTCACAAATAGCTAGCATGCGACGCAGATTACCAAGCCCAAACGTATCATGGGAGTAAACCATTATTCGGGTAATGTTTGTATTTTTCAAGGCCATTATTGAGAACCTGAGCGTGATTGGCGTGATGTATCTGCTGTTAACTAACTTGTCATTAACTCTCACAAACTTGATTAAGACAATCATGAACCTTACATGAGAAAATACTCATGAACCTTACTAACTCATGAACCTTACTAGCTCATGAACCTCATCCTACTAATGTAAGAATGCTTTCATATCAACATCTGGGCCCTTTTTCACCTTCGCCTTTTTTCACCTTCTTTTACCTTGGCTTCTTTTACCTTATGGAGTGGTTATAGATGTCGTTATCAGCGCTCTTAAACACACGCTTACACACGAAAGAGAAAAGTAGAAGAGTAAAAAGCGAACGTAAGTCAATCAAAATAAAACACTAAATAATCGCATTAACGGTTCCAATGAAAGATTCCTACAGTGACAGAAAGAAAAGAGTCCATTCTTGATAAACGTTATTTTTACAAACGTCCTACACTCATAAGTGACTGAACCTTAATCATTAACTATAGCAATGATTAAGGTTCGGCTAAGTATGCATTCAGCAATAACAAGAAAATATATTTATATTCAGTCATTTTTTTAAATGAATTAGATGTAGAGCTAAAACATATTCATATATTGCATAACGTCTATTGCATAAATAGTAGTCAATAATTCTTCAGCACCTGACCTGTTTCCACTTTATTTTCCAACAGTTATCTATACATTTTGATTGTTGGCTTTGGCTACTTTACTGGGAAATTTATGTGGAAGCAACTACTACGAGAAACACGAACCCGTATTTTGTTAATGTATACGGCATTGTTGATGCTCATTATAGTAGCCTCAATTCCGTTGTATCGATATCTGTTGTTTCGCGGTATCGATAACCGTGTTCAGGAAGATCTTGCTGAAGAACGAGCATTTTTTTTATCAGCTTATGAGAACTGGGCGCGATCGCCTAATCAGACGCTCGAAGACCTCAAAAATTTCTCCCAAAATTACCTTAGAGATACTCGGCCAGAAGACGATAATTTTCAAATAATAATAATTGATGGCGAATTATTTCGCTCCAATCCACATTATCTCATAGAGCCCATAAGCCCAGGGTCACAGCTATTTACAAGCTGGAAAAACCTCACTCAGTCTTTGGTCGAAGAGTACGCAGCTAGCTCTGATATAGGGGCTGTACTTTATTCTGCCGATCCGCTCATGCTAAACGGCGAGCAGCGAGGCGTTTTTGTCGTGGCGCATACTTCGGCGGGTGAGCGTCAAGAGGCGTTGGTCAGCGTCTACTTGTTTGCGCGCCTGATGATCGTGACTCTGCTGCTCTCGCTGGTGTGCTCTTGGCTGAGCGCTGGCCGCCTCATGGCCCCCATCGCGGAGCTATCAAAGGCAGCAAAGTCTGTGAGCGAATCTGATCTCACTCAGCGAATATCGCCCCCCCAAGGCAATGGTGAGCTAGCCAATTTGGCCAATACGTTCAATGCCATGATGGATCGTATCCAGGCCACATTTGACAGCCAGCGCGATTTCATCAATGATGCAGGTCATGAGCTACGAACTCCCATTACCATTATGCAGGGCCATTTAGAACTGCTAGATGACGATCCACAGGAGATTAAAGAAACCATTGAACTCGTGATGGATGAGCTTGAACGAATGGGTCGATTGGTCAACGATATGGTTTTGCTGGCTAAATCAGAACGGCCTGATTTTTTGAAGTTAGAAACCATTGATATTTCCCACTTTACTGAAGAGCTATTTGCCAAAGCAAAGGCGCTAGCCAATCGTCAGTGGATACTAAAAATAGAGGCTAGCGGTCAAATAGTCGGCGATCGCCAAAAGCTAACTGGCGCACTGCTCAACCTGCTGAGAAACGCCACCCAATACACTCAAGCCTCCGACCAAATCACCTTGAGTTGCGCGTTTGGTGAAAATCACCATATTTGCTTTTCGGTCAGCGACACGGGCGAAGGCATCACCATTGCCGATCAACAGCGCATTTTTTCTCGATTTGCCAGAGGAAGCAACCGCCAGCGCAAACCAGAAGGATCTGGGTTGGGACTCGCTATTGTGAATGCAGTGGTTGAAGCACATGGCGGTCAGGTTAAGCTAACTAGCCAGCCAGGACAAGGCGCCACCTTTCAAATCACTCTGCCGCCGGGGATTTTTTTGGAGAATTCTCCGGTAAAGAATCCGCCGCTAAGGAACGCGGCGCAGAAACCAGCTGCTGTACCGCCGTCAGCAGTTCCTTAAACCGAAAAGGCTTTTGTAGGTAGTCATTAGCATAGGCCGCTAATGCATCTTGGCGGAGGTCACTCATGGCGGTCATAATAATAACTGGAGAAGTATCACCGCGATCGCGCAGCTCTTTTAGCACCTCCCAACCATCCTTAATCGGCAAGCCCAAATCCAGTAAAATTGCCTCATAGTGGTGAGATTTTGTAATCCGCAACGCCTCTTCACCATCTGCAACCACAGTAGTGCAATAGCCGTGTTTACGAAATCCTTTCACCACAAACGAAGACAAATTCTCCTCATCCTCAACAATTAAGATTCGACACATAATAGCAGCGTTTAACTGACAGAAAAACAATCAAAGTCAGTATAGTGAACTTAATTTATCCTGTTGGGTCCTGATGCTACATGAGAAAAATCTTATTTGTCAATAATATTCATTATCCCTTCAAAAGCTTTTACAAATATCCTTACAGGGCCTTTTCCCGAATCTCATTATTGGCGGAGCCGATACCCCATTCCTCGAACAGTTTCTATCAAATCACCACCGAGCTTTTTGCGCAAATAACCTACGTAAACATCTACAATGTTAGATCCTGGGTTGTAGTCATAACCCCAAACCCTATCTAGTAGCTGCTCACGACTAAGCACCTGCCCCGGATGGCGAAAAAAGGTTTCCGCCAACGTAAACTCCCGCGCCGGTAAATCAACAGACAAACTGCCCACATGAGCGCGCCGCGTTCGTAAATCAAGCACTATATCGCCCACCTTCAGCGCCACATCATTCGCAGTTGCCATATCTGAAGCTGACCTCAAGCGCAGCCGAATTCTGGCTAGCAGCTCTTCAAATCGAAAAGGTTTGGTCATGTAGTCATCGGCGCCCCCCTCTAGCCCTGCAACCTTATCGTCAATTTCATCTCGGGCCGTCAAAATAATGATAGGAAAGTTGATGCCCTGCCCACGTAGCTCCTCTATAACTTTCAGCCCATCTTTGTCAGGCAGCCCTAAATCTAGCAGCATTAGATCAAAGGCGCTTGAGCTCACCTGTGAAAGCACTTCAGCCCCACTACTAACCACTACTGTCATAAAGCCGTGAGATTTAAGCCCCTTTTCAATAAAAGATGATATTCGAGATTCATCTTCTGCAATTAGAATTTGGTACATATATCACACATACGTCTCAGTACATTGCAGAATCGCTCAGGAGGGGGTTGTACAGGGCTTTTTTATTCTAGAAAACTTATTTCCTGTAAGTTTTCTAGAATTTTAAGGGCTCAGTTCAAAGCTCAATATGGCCTTGAACTCATATCCTTGAACTCATATCTAGGTTAGTTGAATTTTCAGTTTTAGATCCAATCTTGAGGCTTTACATCTTAACCAATAAAACTAAATAGTAAGCATAGAATAGCATCTCTTAGCATCTCTATAAACCTAAACTTTCAGTCCTTTGAAAGAGTTCAGATAGCAGACGGTTAAAGTGTAAAGTATCTCGATAGTTCTGGAAAATATAAACAATTTTTTCTGCTGAAATATTGGGCACTCCCAGTAGAAAAAGCGTAGGCACTAATGTTAGCTCTATTTGCCTGAGTGATGGTTAGAACTGTTGTGTACTAATAATTAAGCAGCCAACCGTCGTGCGATCGCACCTGCCTGACAGCCACGACAAAAGCTGACTCATAAAAAAGCTGTGCTTCAGCCCATTAGCGAAGCACAGCTATTAATCGCGAAGGAATCGTGAACATTCAAGAAGAATGCTACTAGAGAAAAAGTGAGCCGCTTACCAGCGAGACCGTCTCTTGCGAGAAAAATAAGCGGATGCTCGTTTGCCAGAGTTGTTGCGAGAGATGCGGCGAAGCCGAGGAAGCCCCGCTCCGACCATCCCTAACAATCCTATGGGTAACTGTCGAGAAGCCTGCTGAAAAGATTTTCTTTGAGTCAGGCTTTGAGTCGGGCTTTGAGTCAAGCTTTGCCGAGCCGTTTGATTAGCACTCGGGTGCCGAACAAAATGCTGTTGAGTTGCCGCGACAAATGACAGCAAACCAACCACAATAAACGTGCTCAAGTGACTAAGCGACTTATCAACAGGGTTATCAGTACTGTTGGAAGGCATGGCATGGGTGGTGTAGGTTGTAATCATAAACCACACAAATATGCCAACTGCAACCAACAAAGCAATGATGTTAATTGCTGGGTTTTGAGCAAAGGTGTAGATAGCCCCTCCGGTTGGGCCGTCTAAGGCAGCGTTGAATTCTTCTAGGGTCGTAAATGGACTAGACATAAACCAATCTCCTTACATTACTCTTGCAGCAGTTTGCGGAACCACAGCGACAGGCACTTGGCCATTGCCATTGGATTCGGCGACTAAAGGATATTCTGGATAACCGCTCAGCCCGTACTCGGTTAGATCTAAGCCGTTGATTTCTTCTTCATGAGAAACGCGCAGCAGACCTAACTTGTTGAGCACAAAGCTGACCCCATAGCCAGGGATAAAGCCTAAGATAACCGTGCAAATCAAGGTGCCGACTAGCTGGCCGCCCAAGCTGGTGAGCGGTGCTCCGTCAACCTGTGGGTAGCCAGAGGCCATAACACCAACTGCCATTGCCCCGATTACACCGCAATAGCCATGTACTGCAAAGGCACCAACGGCATCGTCAATACCGGCTTTTTCAACTGCTGCCCCAACAAAAGGCATCGTGTAAGCGCCAATAAACGCAATGAGGATGACAATAGCTGGGCTGTACAAATCTAGCCCGGCGCCCACTGAGATAATACCGGCTAGCCCTCCTGATATGGTGTAGAACGGATCGGCTTTGGATGAGATGTAAGATCCAACAATGCCGGAACATAGGGCCAAAGTGGTGTTAACACCAATAGAAGCCAGGGTCATCGGCGTGCCGTAGATTGTAATTTCTCCGGTTTGGCCGGGAACGAAGATCACACAGGCTGCTAAGAACGCATAAAAGCCCACAAATATCAGCATTAAACCAACCATCGTTAGCGGTAGGTTATGAGGCAAGATTGTTCTTGGCTTGCCGGTGGCATCAAACTTGCCAATGCGTGGCCCAAGATTGATTAAAACACCCAGCGCGAAAAAGCCCGCAACGCCGTGCAGAACTGCCGAACAACCAAAGTCGTGGTAGCCAAACTGTGTGAGAAACCAACCATAAGGATTCCAGCCCCAGGCTGCGGCAACGACCCAGGTGAAAGAGCCCAAAACGACTGCAAGAATGGCGTAAGCACCCACTTTGATCCGTTCGATGACCGCACCTGAGAGAATAGAGGCGGTGGTCATGGCAAAGAGTGCGAATGCAAACCAGAAAACCCCGGTGAGATTGTCGCTGACGTTGGGGCCTAATGATGGAGACCAAGGATAAGAAGCTTGAACCAAGCCCAGTACTTCGCCTACCACGCCTTCGGCGTTAGGATCTGTCCAGGGGCCAACAATGCCTCCTGTGAGCGGAAATAGCGGAAAGGCATTGTACACCCACCAGCCAAAGAAGAAGAACGTAAGGCCAATAATTGACAGCGTTAACAGGTTCTTGATCATGGTGGCCAAAACGTTTTTGGCCCTAGAAGCGCCGCCCTCATAGGCGAGAAAGCCTACGTGGATCAAAAGCATGAGTACAGAAGCCCAGTAGTAATAGGATTCTGACACGAAAATTGCGAGAAACTCTTGTGATTCAGGAGTCATCAGTAGCTCCAATTGGTAGTGTTAGGTTGCAAGGTTGGTTGAAGTAAGGCTCTTTGAACTATTCTTTGAACTTATTCTTTGAACTTATTCTTTGAATTATCAGTTAAATCTACTGGGCCAGTTTTGATGGCCGGTCTTAATGACCCGTCTTAGTATCCAATCTTAAAAGACACATCAACAACAGTCTTTAAAACTGCTCTCATCTTTGACTGGGATCTAATGCACTTGTTATATCAGGCAGTATGCAACGCAATGTTTTCTTCAGCTGTATTCATCAATACTGAAAGACGATTAATATATGACTCAATTCTCCGTGATTAAATTCTCTGTGGCTGAACGCTAGGGCTGATTTATTTTTGTCTTCAGGCAAGTTAGGTGTGACTGCGAAGCATGTATCTCTACAGCGGGTTGGCCTTGAATGTAGTGCCGCCAAATGACGAGGGCGATATCGTCAAGCTGGGCGGGAACTGCTTGATTGTTCGGTAGGTTGGCTAGGCGGTGAGGCGCTCTAACGCTCGCCTGTTCGATCAGCGCTGGCAGCCGGTCGAGGGTTATTTGCATCCTGCCGAGCCAGTCGTACTGTTTTATCCATATGCAATATTGTGGCCCCAACTGCTGTGCGATCAGTCGATCGAAAGCACCAGCGTAGGCTATGCGGAAGTTATAGTCGCATAGCCTTAAAACAGAGCAATTTTCATGTTGTATTGTCGTTTCTAAAGACTGAAAGGGCGCAAGATGGCCAATGGCCTCGCCGAAGAGAGATTTTGCCATGGCCAGCCCATCGACTCCGGCCATATCCCAGAGATGATGTGTCATGATTTGATGTGCCATGATTTGATGTGTCATGATCGTGCCCTACTTTTAGTAGGATCAAAGGCTGCGAGTGGGCCAACGGTGGCTTCAATGCGGCGTTTGATACCGTCGAGTAGGCCAACTTCTACTATGGTTGCGGGTTGGGCGTATTCTGGAGCGATTTGAGCGATCGCAATACTTTTATTCAAAATAGGCGAAAATGTGGCGCTGGTAATATGGCCCACGCGCCAACGCTCACCCTGGGCAAACACACACTGCCCATGAGCCGCGACCTCGTTGCCTTGTAGGACTAATCCAACAGTGACTCTAGGCGGATGCTGCCGAATGGCTTCTAGCGCCGATTTGCCGATGAAATCTGGTTTTTTCATGGCGACCGTCCAGCCAATGCCCGCCTGGTAAGGCGAGGTTAAATCATCAAATTCGTATCCCCTAGCCAACAGTCCCGCCTCAATGCGGGCTCGATTGAGCGCGTTCATACCTAGTGGTTGCAGGCCTTGGGGTTTGCCCGCTGCCATCAACCTATTCCATAGCTGCGGCCCATAGCGGGGATGAACAAACAACTCATAGCCCAGTTCGCCTGTATATCCAGTTCGTGAGAGCAAAACGGGAATGTCGTCTATCCAAACGGGCTCAAATTGAAAGTAGCCGAGGTGGTGGAGTGAAAAGCTATCGAGCGAGGGGGAAATTGGCGTGATTAAAGGGGCCAGAATGCTGCCAGAGGCAGGCCCTTGCAAAGCAAGATTGTGAACCTGGGGGCTGATATCTGTGACTGTTGCACTCCAGCCCTGGTGCTGAGCAATTTTTGCCAGCCAGTCGCCGTCACTATCGCAGTTGCCTACATAGCGATAGTGAGTTGGGCTAAAGCAAAAAACAATGCCGTCATCTACAATGCCGCCGTGAGGATTGAGCAAGCAGCCATAGGCACAGTGACCGGCGGTAATTTTTTCTACATTGCGAGAAAAGGCATATTGCAACAAGGCAAAGGCATCTGCGCCGGTAATTTCAAACTTGCGCAGGGCGGAAAGATCCATGAGTGCGGCTTTTTCTCGCAGCGCCCAGTATTCGGCCAAATCACCCTGATGGGCAAAACTGCTGGGCACCCAAAAACTGTTGTATTCGCTCAAATCGTCGGTGAGTGAGCGGATGCGAGGAGTGAACGCACTCTCTTGAGTGAGTCGTAGTGGTAAGTCGGCAGCGATTCTTGTTCCGGTGAGTCGTGGAAATGTTTGATGGGCCGCGTAGATGCGAATATGAATGGGTGTGGGCTGCCAGCCGTTGGCAGGGTCAATATCGTCGGGGCAAGCAGAGCTGGCGCACAGAAGGTTTTGATGGGCTTGTAACAGCACATAGTCGCCCGGACGAGACCAAGATTCTGCGGCTGTGACGTGGTTTGTGTCGTTGATGTGAGTATTGAAAAAGAAGTTAATTGCAGGCCAGCCGGGTCTGGGCTGAATCCCGTAGGGAGCGAGTACTTGGTTGAAATTGTCGCTACAGCTAGGGTGGCCCGGATAGCCTGCGTCTTCGTAGTAGCGAGATGTGCAGGCCAGAAGGAAGCTATCGTGGCGATCGCAGGTTGATTGAATCACCTCCACCATTGGCTGCAGGGTCTGAGAAAAGTACTTGCCATGCAGCCCTGCTTGCGGGTTGGCGATGCCGTTGAGCGTGCGCGTCACCGTACTGTCTATTTCTTGTCTGTCTATTTCCGACCTAGAAACATTGGCTGAGTCTTCAGCAAATGCTAAAAAATCAGAGCATTGAGAACCGGCTACATCAATGATTTGAATATATTGACCTTTTACGACAGGATAGGCTTGAGCGCTACCGGGCTCAAGCCGATATTCTGCAACGACTATGCCCAACGGTGAGGGAATATCTAAATAAGGGCTGTGAGATGGTTCCTTAGTGACAGCAAGCATTTTTTGCAGGGGAGGGGGGCACGTCGTTAGCCGGATTCTCGTCAAAGAAGTTGAGCGGTTTTAGCATAAAGCCAATGGTTGCAACCGGCATGATCGGCCAGTCTTCGGCACGCGGAGAGTGACTATGAGCAAAGGTGTACCACACTACGATGTCGGTATCCGCGACGGGGCGATCGCGCTGAGTCCATTGGGTTAATCCTTCTCCACCAGGGTGCTGATTGGGATAGTCGCCTGCCGGATAATTCTCATCTTCGTGGTAGGGGGTTACCCACAGGTGCTTACTCATGTAGCTCGCTCGCTGACTGACGCTGGCATCTGGGCGGGCCATGGAGGCGGTGTTTTCTCCTGGCATCAGCTTGTAGGCCGTTGGATAGCCCATTGCGTTGGTTTTAGAAGAATTCACAATTTTCCAGTAGCGGCCCTGCATGGGGTCAATTAATCGCTGCGCGGTTTGCTCGGTGGGCAGAAGGGTCGATTTGGCATAAAAGGCGTTGCCGTAGGGATTGTGCTCATCGACTTCGGGGACGATATCTACTTCATAAACAGAGTTGTTGCCGCCATCTACCTGCATATCCATACGGACGTTGAAAATATGTTGGTGAATGGGCGCGTTGAGCTGCGGTGCGATTAATGTGCCGTACTTGGGTATTTCACCTGGCATGACGGCAGCAGTGCTGACCACGCCAGTGAGTTTGACTTCGTACTGAATGGTGCCGTCTTGATAGAAGTACCAGTAAAATCCGTATTCATAGTTGCCAACGGTGGCGATAAAGGAGACCACTAAGCGACGCGATCGCCTCACCTCAGCCTGTTCTGTCCGCCAGTCTACATGCTTCCACAAAATGCCAAAGTCTTCTTCATGCAGACAAATGGCATTCTCTATTTGCACCACTTCACCTTTAGAGTTGGTGATAAAGCCATCGAAGTAATAAATTTCACCCAGGCAATCACAGCCTAATTTGAGCGAATTTGCCAGCGAGCCAATGCCATATTCTCCCACATCAAACGCATTTTTACGATAGTGATGGGGGGCAGGATCGCCATAGGGCACAGTCATTTCGGCCAGTGAAGCCCGGTAAAAAATAGGTCGCTCATGCTCACCATCTTGGTAAGTGACGTCATAGAGTACGAGTCCTTCACGCGGCGTAAAGCCCACTCGAATTTTCCACTTTTGCCAGCGAATTTCATGGTCTTTTACTTCAAAGCTAGGGCCTTCTGGCTGTACAATTTCCAGCGGTTTAATGTCGGTTCGATAGTTTTTGACATACTCTGGCGTATAGTTGCCATCTTTAGGTGGCAGAGGAACAACGCCGTAGTCTTCAACCCGAATGACCTCCATTTTGTTGAGATCGACGACCGGAATCACGCCTTCAATGGGCCTTGCATAGCCATGATCGGTCGGACTAGATCTAACCCAGCACAGCGCTCTTGAAAGGCGAGTCCCCTCTTCGTCGGCAATGCCGTAGTGACCTGCCGACCAGGGATCGACCATGACTAGGTCTGGGTTGGTGATGCCGCGTTTGGCGATCGCCGCTAGAAACTCCGGACTGGCTTTAACCGCAGCTTCGCATTCTACAAATTCATCGAGCATAATTGGCGGCTGTACGCCCGGAATATGTACCCAAGATTTCACCTCGCCAGTGCTCAATGAAACCACCGCCTCGTAGGTTTTGGCCGTTGCGTTATCTAGCAAAATAATAAAGGCTTCTCGCTCAATCGTATCGCCCGGCTGAAAGCTTAAAACGGTTGCTTTGGGGGGCTCTTTAAGCGTCACGGTGGCAAAGCGGACGCGATCGCCCAAAGACGGTTGCGCCCGTGCGATCGCAACTGCTGCGGAGATTTCATCAGGTGTGAGTGGCTCTAGCGGATGGCTAACGCCAACGGATGTGCTCAAAGGTCGATCTGTTACAAAGGTCATGAAGTGAATTTCCTATTTGGGTATCTTCTAAATAATCTCTGGCCGATCCTTAATTAATCTCTTCCTGTACTTGCCATTGCCATTTCCGGCCTTTTCAAAAGTGTTTCAGAATTGTCCACTTCAGCTAAAAGAATTTCAGCCAGTTTCCGTTTGTCCTCAGCGGTCATTTTCTTTAACTCATTGTGCAGCATTCGCTCATTGACAGATTGATTCCAATAGTCCAAGCTCTCAAAGCCTAGCAGTGCAGATTTTCCAACGAATTGGCGCAGAATTTCATTGGTTGGTCCCATCACCCAGCCCGCCTTGCCATCGCGCAAATATCGCTCTATTTCCATATCTTTTTTAAAGCCTGATCCGCCGCAGGCATGGAGCATTTTGTCGCATACATGAGCCACATTTTTTGCTGCCGAAAATTTAATTTGCCAGTACCAGTGCAAATAGGCCGAGCGCGGCAGTGCCAAGGTATCGGCATGGAGAGACCAGTCACAATTATTGGTGAGTCGATCCATCAGCTGCCCCATAGAAAAGGTATACATCCGGCAGGCGCTAGTGTCGATAATCGCTTCGCCAAAGTAGTCTTGAATGGTGGGATAGTCGGCTACTCGCATGCCTACATCGACATGTTTTTTACGGGTCACATGCTTTTTGGCGATATCAATCGCCCCGAGCGCAATTCCATTCCAACAGGCCGAAGAACAGAGTAAAAAGAAAGGATCTACAATTTCATCATTAGAGGCGACGCCATCGCCGATGGGGCCAACCATTCGCTGCGGGGGAACCACCACGCCATCTACCAGCAGACTGCCAGACTGATTGCCGCGCAATCCCATTGCATCCCACTTGTGGGGCTCGGCCTGAGCTTCGTCACCGTAAATTAAAAAGCAGGAAAGATCGGAATAGTCGCCATCAAAGTTGGGGCTAGTCGTTTGCACAATATACCAGTCGGCAAATCCTGCTGAGGTGGTCCAGGAGGCTCGCTTAAATACCTGCCAGCCAGCTGCGATTTCTTCTGCCCGAGAGGAAACCGGATACCAAAAGTGAGAACCGGTTTCTGGATCAGAGTAGGACAAGGTTCCAATTGAAACCTTGGCATCTAAGTCTTGAAGCAGCGTTTGCAGTTCAATATTGTCATGGGCTCTAAACAGCGCAGCGGCCACTGCGCCCAAGTGCATGGTGTAGCACATTGCCGTACTCGGACAGCCGTAGCGGGCAATGGTTTCAACAATCATAGCGGCGCAGGTATGATTTTCACCCAATCCACCCCATTCTTGGGGGACTAGCAGGCCCAGCAAGCCCAAAGAGGCTAAAGCTTCAAAGTTTTTGCGGGGATAGATGAGGTTTTGATCGGAGGCGATCGCATTGGGCCTAAGCACCTTTGCGCATAGGTCAATCAGCTTATCTTGCAGCGTCTGTTGCTGAGGCGTTAGCAGCCACTGCGGGTCAAAGTCTTCGCTGAGGCCACCGAAGAATGTTTTATCAGCCTGAGTTGTCGTAGTCATAAGTGGGGATAAAAATGGCGTTGGGTTAGGCTAAACAGCAACTGTCATTGGATTGCTCAGCGGATCGGCACAATAGTCCGCCAAATGAGGCGTGCGATAGCCATCTTTTTGCCATAGCACCGGAAAGAAACTCTCATCCATTTCAGTGCTATTTACGCGCTTATAGCGCCCGTAAATATAGCCTGGAGAATTGGTGGGATGAAACTGGGTATTGGCCGGAATGGTATGTAGCCCAATACTGTGAAAGCTGCCTTCTGTGCGCGTTGTTTGGCACAAACCATGCCAGGTTCGTCCATGGTGAAACGCGCAACCGCCTGCCGGAACTTCGACAACAACCAGCTCTGGCTCATCTACACCGGCATTTTCTGCGGCCTGAAGCATTGCCCAACGATAATCTTTTTTAGGTGCGTGAAACTCTCCCTCTACGCTGGCGAGGGGCCATTTGTGAGAACCTTTGACATAGACAAGCGTGCCATCGGCAGCAGCGGCGTCATTAAGGGCGACCCAGCAGGTCATCATAGCGGCAGGCGCTAAATAGTTGATGTAGGTGCCGTCTTGATGCATGGCGATCGCCTGCGCACCGGGCGGCTTCATCCAAAGGCTGTCTTGACCAATGCGGGCACCGTCCCAACCGGCTAACGTGGCGGTGAGTCGGCCAATTTCGGCAGAGAGTACTAGGCTGGCAATAGTGCGATCGCTCTTCCAGGCATTACACATCTCGCGCGTAATATCCGGCAAGCTCATACTGGGCCGCCAATGCCATTCATCTGGGAAAATGCCCGTCTCAAACTCGCCATGAAACAGCGGTTCCATACGGCTCTCTAGCTGCTGGGCAAATTCAGCAGGCAAAAAATTCTCCACAATCAAAAATCCATCTTCTTCAAACTGTTGTAGCTGTGCTTGAGAAAGATTGATCGGCTGGTAGTTCATACACTTGAGGCATCCTTACGAAACTGGCTGATAAAAACCTACTGATAAAAACTCACTGTAAAAAAACCTATTGCAAAAACCCATTGCAAAAACCTATTGGCTGGCGAAAATCTAGCGAATGAAAATCTATCTGATAAAAACCTATTGACAAAACAAAGCTAGCAAACTCTACTTGTCATAATAAGTTTCTGTCAAAAAGAAAATGTATTATTCGTCACTTTTCAGCAAACCTTTTAGCAAATCCTTTGAGAAAAATAGAGGAAGAACAAGTCATGACATTTGAAAAAACACTCACTGCTCAACCCGGTGTCCTTAATATTGTCACTAGCGACTTTGATGCGCGCCCAATGAGCTACCTCACTTCTGATGGCTACCGTGCCGGGTATGAACCTGAACTGGCTCGCCTAGTCTGCCAAAGACTCGGTTTAAAGCCGGTTTGGCACAACCTGCCTATGGCCGACTTCTACCATTCGTTACAGGCTTCAGGCGCAAGCGAACCGCCCTACGATATTGTCTGGTTTAATCAAGCCATTACACCCGAAAGGCAACAGTGGGTGAACTTCACACAGCCCTATGGTTTGTTTGACGAGGCCGTTATTGTAAAAGCCGCAAGCTCTGTTGCTAGCCCTGCGGATCTTGCCGGACAGCGAGTGGGCGGGCTAGCCGATAGCACCAATATTGCCTTGGTAGAAGGCTTTCCCGGTGCCACAGCTGTCCCTTATCCCGGTAGCGACAAAGTGCTTCCCGAGATGCTCGCAGCGCTGCGGGCAGGCGAAATTGATGCCCTCATTGACGATGAACTTGTTTTGCTAGTCGCCGCTCAAGAAGACCAAATGCTCAAGCTTGCCTTTAGTTTGGCAACCCAGGTGCCTTTCGCCATCGGCGTTGCCAAAGAACGGCAAATATTACGAGATAAGCTCAACGACACGCTCACCGACTTGCTCGCCGATGGCACGATGGCCGAGCTGTGGACGCAGTGGATTCCTTGGAAGGCATTTCCACTCTCGTAGCGTCTGATACAAACTTGTTATGACAGGTTGGATTTACTTAAAGCAGCGCATTTGTAAAAATTGAACTGAAAACTGAACTGAAAACTGAACTGAAAATCGAACTAAAAATTGAATTGAAAGTTGAACTGAAAACTAAACCAATTATCGGGAGAGTAGATCGTGACTGGAGTTCTCATTCGGACTGACAAGCCTGGCAATGGAAAGGCGGTCACTGACAGCCCAACAGATTTGGAGGCTTATGTCCATGCAGAAGGGAGAGATGAGCTAGTCAAGCAGGTTCGCGCCAAAATAGACGAACTAGGCGTTCAATACATTTACTATCAGTTCATTTCTATTACGGGCAAAATCACCGGTAAGGGTGTTCCGGCAGACCATTGGGAAACCATCGCACAAGGGGGTATTCAGCTGGTATATGGCGCAACGGTAAACTTAACGCTAAACCGTCAGCAGCAGTATTTAGGCTATGGCCCCGAGTCGGCTGAGCTGGTAGCGATTCCCGATCCTGACACCTTTTGCCAGCTGCCCTGGGATAAACGAGTCGCGCGCGTTTACTGCATGTGCTTTCGCAATCGGGAAGAAGAGGAGAATCCTGGTGCTTATCTCACGTCGGACTGTCGCGGTAACCTGATGCGGCTGCATGATGCGTTTCAACAAAAGCACGGACTCCAGCTTCGTCATGGCTGTGAGCCAGAGATGATGTGGCTTAAAAAAGGGCCTGATGGCCAGCCAGCGGGCGGTGTAACCAAGCCAAACTGCTATCACATTGATCAGTTTGAAGAACTGCGCCCAGTGTTTTTAAAGGTGATTGAATATTCTCGGGCAATGGGTTTGGATATGATTCAGGGCGACCATGAGGATGCGCCCGGTCAGCTAGAGCTGAACTTTATGTATGACGATGCGTTGCGGACATGCGATCGCCTCACCACCTACCGCCAAATTTGTGCTCAGGTCGCTCGTGAATTCAACCTAATCGCCTGCTTTATGTCCAAGCCCTTCTTGGGTGTGTCAGCCTCAGGTTGCCATCATAATCTTTCTCTTTGGCGTGGTGGTGAAACGGTTGTCAAAAAGTTTGGCATGGAGAGTTTGCCTGGGCTCGAAGGTAACTACACTTACCACCAAGGGGGTGAAAACACCTTTATGCCGGTAGCTGGCGAATCACCCCGCATTCCTGGCCCGATTGGGCTCAACTGTATTGGCGGTGTCATTGCCCATTTGGGTGCTCTCACAGCGGTTGGTTGTTCTACTGTAAATTCTTACCGTCGCCTATGGGATGCTGGCTTTTGGGCACCCGTTTACTCGGACTGGGGCTACCAAAATCGTACCTGTGGTTTAAGAGTGTCAGCGCCTGGCCGGTTTGAATATCGCGCTGTGGATTCGATGGTGAATCCTTACCTTATGGCCGGTGCGATGTTACAAGCTTTTGACGATGGCCTCAGCAACAGTTTAGATCCAGGTCAGCCGGAGCAGCGCAATATTTATGAGGCAATGGAAGCTGGAAAACAAACTAAAAAACTGCCGATGTCGCTGGGTGAAGCGTTAGATCGATTGGCAGATGATGAGGTTATTAAGTCGGCGATGCCCGGTGAAATGTACCGTCTATATGAGGAATACAAGCGCGATGAGTGGATTCGGTTTTTAGCGACAACCAGCAACTGGGATGCTGAAAATTATATGAACTGCCTGCCTTAACAGGCCTGCTTTATTATGCCTTCTCTAATTGCATCTCTCTAATTGCATCTCTGTTTGCATCTCTGTGAATTGGGTTGCGACGATGATTCTAAGGAATGGACGTATATTAAAGTCAAATACTGTCCAAAAGGAGACTGTCCAAAAGGAGGGGATCGAAGCCGCTTTGAGCGTAGTCGGCTCTGAGTATTTCCTAGAATTATTTTCTTTTCTTTGGAATCATTGAGACCTCAAAATCACTGAGATGAGTCGTTCGTCATATCTGCCAGATCATCTTCTGAAAAGCTTTTACCCATTTTTTTAGGCAGAACATCGTTGAGAGGGCTCTCCCGCTGGTAGGTATTTTCGGCGGTGCTTTTATGGTTGGGGTTATCCTCATTGTTTTTCATGGCCTGCTGAACAATCGGCTTCATATCATCCCCATAGTGTTCGACTGTTTTTTCAGCGCGGGCTTTGTCCATATTGTAGTCCACGCTATAGGCAACTGTTGTTTGACCAGCCGAAGGTAATAGTGCCTTGCTCTGATTTTTTTCAGACTGGTTTTCAGACTGGTTTTCAGACTGGTTGACTAGCTTTTCGAGGGCATCTGCTTGCCGCTTGAGTTGCTTGGTTTGCTGTTGAAGCTCTTCCATTTGCTGGCTTTCAGAAAAGGCTGTGCTGGTGCGAGGCGTGAGTAACTGGCAACTTGACAAGAAAAAGCAAACTAGCATTCCAGCAATTAAAATAATGCGCATTTTAAAGGTCTCCTCGCTGACGATCATAATGATTTGTTTCGTGAGTTTCATGAACAGCATGAACAGTCGGGCCTTCCTGTCGGGCCTGAGTCGCATCTGCTGCATGTGTGACTCTATTTGCGCCAGCAGTTAAGACAGCTGTGCCAAATATTAAGGTTGTGATACCGTTTATCAACAGTCCAAAGCCGACCCACAGACCCAGTATCCAAGGGGCATTTAACGGCCATTGAGACCATATGAGAATGCCTAAGATAATCATTAAAATGCCATTCGTTAAAATCCATCCCCAGCGGTTGGCAGGCTTTACCCTAAAGGCTAAGAAGACACGAAAGATGCCATCTATAAAAAAGAAAATTCCAATAAGCAAGGTGAGTGAAGCTGCGCTTGCTAATGGATTCGTTAAAAGGAGAATACCTAGAACAATAGATAAAATACTGAGTAGTAATCGTAGGATGATAGAGCCACTGCTACGATGGTGGCGAAAGGCATCTATCCCCTGAATAATGCCTCCTACGACAAATACCCAGCCTAAAAAAGCACCAACCGCTGCGCCAGTTAGAAGCGGGCTAGCGAGGGCTGCGATACCTAATAGAATCAGAAGCGCCCCTAGGAAGATGACCCAACCGGTTCCTGGCTTGATAGGTTGTTTGCTTTCCATGTTTGTATTCCTTTATCTTTCTATTCTCCTGAGTGCAGCATCAAGACTTAAAACTAAGCTCTGACGCTACACTGGTTGCAATCGCACTTTTCAGGATGGTTTTTTAGGATTGTTGTTAGGACTGTGGTTCGGTAATATCGAAGTTTTCCTTGTGCCATATAAACGCGTAGTAGGCGGCTACTAGCCCGGTGAGACCGTTGAACCACACATTGTTACCGAAAATTGGCATGATGCCAAAGAGTGTTTTGCTAAAGGGGAGAAGGCCCATTACGGCGAGTAACACATAGCTGATGGCAAAAAAGCGATTGTAGTTGAATGAGCCTCGATCGCCCGTTGCCGAATACAGCCCAAACAACCCGACTGCTAAGTGAACCATATTGTGCAGCAGGTTAGTGGGGAACAGGCCAAATAGGTAGCCAAATCCTCTCAGGTAGGCGGCTGCATAGTTTGCGCCTGTAGTCGCCGGAATTTGATCAGCACTAATCGGTGCGACCCCTTCCATGGCACCTGCGGGTAGCGTGACTAAACTTGGAATAAACCCTGCTATTCCGATAACGGTAAAGATAAGACCTAGTGCTAACGCACATTTTCGTTCGCCTGACATATTGATTACATCCCGATTGTGTTAACGCTCATATTGTCGAGCGCGAGCATCAAAAGTACCTCTGCCTAAAATGAGATCCTAACGGGCGAATTCTCTTTCAATAGTTTGACTTTGGAGAGGTAGTAAAGCGCTAAGAGTAAGGCGCTTTACTCTTGGCGCTATTTGGCGCTATTAAGTTGGCGCTATTAAGATAGACATGTTTAGAGATGTCATTTAGAGAGATGTCATTTAGGGATGACCCGTCAAGAGACCTGTTGTGGGAGAGACCTGTTGTGGGAGAGACCTGTTGAGAGAGACCTGTTGAGATGCCTATGAGATGCCTAACGATAACCCGCAATAACCTCTGAGGTTCTCCTATGACAGAACTGAGCGGACTTACGCCTGTGGGGATAGGAGAGGTGGTGCTGCGCTTGGGCTGTGCTTTGCTCGGGAGTTTGGTCATTGGGCTAGAGCGCGAGTCTAAGGAAAAGGCAGCAGGCTTGAGAACTAATTTGCTGGTTGGCTTGGGTGCGGCAATGGTCGTGATAGTGCCGATACAGGTGGGGGCAGTGCAGCAATCGGTAGATGTGTTGGGGCGCTCTATTCAAGGTGTGATGACCGGGGCTGGGTTTGTGGGGGCAGGTACTGTGTTTAGAAAGAACCGTGTTCATGGATTGACTTCAGCGGCGGCGGTTTGGGTTTCGGCTGCGCTCAGCATTGCGGCGGCTTGCGGACAGTGGCAGCTGTGTTTGATCGGCGCGGCGATCGCGTGGATTGTGCTCCGAATATTGGATAATGTGGAAAAATTTGTGTAGAGAGAGACTCTGTTAGGTTCTAACAGATCTTATTGGAAAGAATCTAAGATTTTGTGGCGCTTTAAGGGGCCGATCAAGGGGCTGATCTTTTCACGGTTAAAGCGTAGCAAAAGCGGTCTGCTCGGGAGATGGTTTCGCCCTGGAGAATTGGCTTGTCGGGGTTGCTGTAGGCGGTATAGCGATAAACAATGAGCGGCTGGCCGAGCGGCACTTCTAAATGACCGCTCATTTCATAGTCGGCGTGGGTGCATTCAATCGTGGCCTCAATTCGCTCAATGGCGATCGCATTTTCTTCTAATACTGGAAAAGTCATTTTTCGCTTTAGCTGTGGGCCAAACTGTTGGCCTAGCTCTGGCAAAATGTAGGTGATATCGACCGCGCCCACAGAGCCGTTCATGGACAACAGTTTTTTTTGAAAATAGGCTGATGGTTCTGTCAGGCCCAAAATGGCGCGTACATTTTCGGGCGGACGCACTTTTTTAAATGATATATTTTCAAACGTGAGCTTGATTCCTTTTTGGGCCAGGTCGCTCTCTAGTAAAACCAGTGGGCTAGAGAGTGAGTAAGCGACTTTGGTTTGAGGAGTCACAAAAACGCCTTTTCCCTGTTTTGACTGGGCAAGTCCCTGGTTGACTAAGTTGGCGATCGCCTGCCGTACTGTAATTCGACTCACCCCAAAAGCAGCCATCATTTGATGCTCGCTGGGGAGCTTTTCTCCGGGCGCGTAAACGCCGGAGGCTATTTGATCGCGTAGCTTTTCGGAGATGCTGATGTGGAGAGGAACAGAGGCCATTGGACAGAAATAATATACAGCCTTGTTATAGCAGGTTGAGTGTGTTAACTTTACTTGTTATAACAAGCTAGTGATTGAGGGTGTTGAGGGTTATGTCAGAAGTTGTATCAGGGGTTATGCCAGAGGCTTCATTGCAGGCTGCATTGGAACTTGCCCCTGCTGGCTCAGCCGGGGAACAAGCTGGAGAACAGGCCAGCGAACAGTCCGAGAAACAGGCCAGCGAACAAGCCAGCGAACAGGCCAAAGAAAAGGTCAGCGAGCAGGCCGAGCAGGTGGCCGCGAGAGCCGTTCATCAGCTGCTAGAGGCCCAGACGCTTTTGCCTTTGAATCAGCGGTCTAATTGGGCGGGCTCGCTCAGGCTAGGCACTCATTTGGCTGTGATGGTAGTGAGTGGTTGTCTGTGGGGGCAGGCGTATAGTCGGGCGCTCTACTGGCAAGGTTTGCCTGCGCTGGTGGTGTATGGCGCAAGTTTGGCGTTTATGTTTTGTGCGGTGCATGAGTGTGTGCATAGGACGGCGTTTGCCAGCGGGCGGGTAAATGATGCGATCGCATGGTTAACGGGCTGCTTGTCGTTTTACAACAGTACGTTTTATCGACGCTATCACAAGTGGCACCATCGCTATACGCGCATAGAAGGCAAAGATCCGGAGCTGCTAGACTTACAGCCGCAAACCCTGACGGAATATGCCTGGGTGCTCAGCGGCATTCCCTGGTGGATAGGGAAGGTGACGGGTCATCTTAAAGTTTCACTGGGGCAGCTAACAGATTGTTATTACCTGCCAGAAAGCTCGCACGCATCGGTGATCCGTTCTACGCGGTTGCAGTTGGGTGTGTATGGGGCGATCGCGCTACTCTCCGCTGCTTTAGGTCACCCTTGGTTTCTCTTGACCTACTGGATACTGCCGCTAGCGGTGGGTCAGCCGCTACTGCGATTTGTGCTGCTAGCCGAGCATACTGGCTGTACCTACAACGACAATGCACTGGCAAACACGCGAACTACGCTGACCTTGTGGCCGCTACGGTTTTTGATGTGGAATATGCCCTATCATGCCGAGCATCATCTTTATCCGTCTGTTCCTTTTCATGCGCTGCCTCAGGCTCACACCCTGCTCAAAGAACATTTTGCCAAGGTAGATTCTGGCTATCTTCGGGTGAATCAAGAGATTATTCATGGCCTTTCCTAACTCTCCTCACTCTCCTAAGCGTTTTGTTTTAAAGTACTTTGAACTGCAAGGCGGCACCGTATTGCCCGAAGCGGTGCTGGTGTATCAAACCTATGGCAAGCTCAATGCGGCGCGTGACAATGCTGTGCTTTATCCCACGTCCTATGGCGCACAGCATTGTGATGTTGACTGGCTCGTGCGCCCAGGCGGCATTTTAGATCCAACCGATTGGTTTGTGATTATGCCTAATATGTTTGGCAATGGGCTCTCTACCTCACCTAGCAACTGCGAAGCGGCTAAGGCAAAAGGGGTTTACTTTACGCATTTTGACAATGTGCGATCGCAGCATGCTTTGTTAAAAAGCTTGGGGATTGAGCAGCTGGCGCTTGTGTATGGCTGGTCGATGGGCGCGCAGCAGGCATACCACTGGGGAGCGCTGTATCCGGAGTGGGTTCAACGAATTGCCGCTGTTTGTGGTACGGCAAGAACCACTGACCATAACCGCATTTTTTTGTATAGCTTGCAAGCTGCTCTTAAAGGCGACCCTGCCTGGAATGGAGAGTGCTTTGAAGCTGTGCCCGATCGCGGGTTTCACACCTTTACTCAAATCTATGCGAGCTGGGCGGCTTCTCAAGCCTATTACCGGGCGAAACCCTATTTAGAATGGGGCTATACCTCCCTAGAAGATTACTTACTGCGCAGCTGGGAAGCGGGCTATCGTAAGCGCGATCCACATAATTTATTAGCCATGATCGAGACTTGGCTGCATTGTGATGTGGGTAGTAATCCGGTTTATAGAGGGTCGTACAACGATGCGATGAAAGCGATTACGGCAAAAACACTGGTAATGCCTGCGACCACAGATCTTTACTTCACGCCAGAAGACTGTGAGGCTGAGTCGAAGCTGATAGAGAATAGCCAGTATTTACCGATTCCTTCTATTTGGGGCCACCGGGCGGGCAATCCTTATCAAAATGCAGAGGATGAAATATTTATTAAACAAGCTGTTAATAAGCTATTAGCCAGCTGCTAGCAAACGGTTAATTATCTTAGCCCAATCATCTCCAGCTTAATTATTCTGTTAAGACACAGCTTATTCCTTCTTAGAAGGCTCTTAGATTGGAAGGCTCTTAGATTGGAAGGCTCTTAGAAGAATTAGAAAGATTAGAAAACTTTCGTGCGCAATCCTCTTGTTGGCCTCAGAGGCGAGAAGACACTCGTAGCATTATCGAGAGGGCCTGTAACTAAATTAACAGTCACCTTGCGGCTTGTATGTTAACCTTCATGCCATCGATAGCGTGTGAATGGTTAACTTTTAAGCGACGCTCAGTCGTCTAAGTTCAGTTGTCTAATCAGTCGTCTAATCAGTCGTCTAAGAGGTGTTTTTGTCGTTTAATTTTTGAGTTTCTCACGCTTCTACAACCGGCTAATAACCGGCGGTTGTAGACATTTTGTAATGGGTCCAAATAATGAATCAAAAGCGTTTTTATCCACAGAGGATAGGTGCCGTTACGCTCAGTAACGGGTATCAATGGCTGACTCGGCTGTCGGCCAAGTGGTTTCGCCAAGGGCCAGATGGTTGGGCTACTTTGCCGATGCTGCTGGTGCTAATGGCGATCGCGGCTCCTGCTGCGATCGCTCAAGAAGCTGCTGAACCCACATCTTTAGCTGACGGTATTTTTCAGCCAGTGGTAGATTTTTTAGCGGTTTTGCTGTTCTTTAAAATTGGCGGCGAAAATGGGTTTCCGTTTATTGTGCTGTGGCTGTTTGTCGCGGCCATTTTCTTTACGTTTCGCATGGGGTTTATTAACCTGCGGGGGCTAAAACATGCGATCGCCGTCGTGCAAGGAAAGTTTGACGATCCGCATGATGAAGGTGAGGTGTCTCACTTTCAGGCGTTGGCAACGGCAGTATCTGGGACGGTGGGCTTAGGAAATATTGCCGGGGTGGCGATCGCCATTCAGCTTGGCGGCCCAGGCGCGATGTTTTGGCTGACTATTGCCGGGCTCTGTGGCATGGTCAGTAAGTTTGTGGAATGCACGCTCGCGGTCAAATATCGTCGTCAGCTACCGGATGGCACTATTTTGGGGGGCCCGATGTACTACCTCAACCAAGGGCTAGCTGCTCGCGGTATGCGGCCGCTGGGTCAGGCGCTGGCAGTGCTGTTTAGCATTTTGTGCTTGGGCGGTAGCTTGGGCGGCGCGAACATGTTCCAATCTAACCAGGCATATGCGGCTATTTCTGGCCTGATTCCAGGCTTGCCTGCGTGGCTATTTGGATTGGTACTAGCGGCGCTCTCTGCGTTTGTTATTATTGGTGGCATTAAGCGAATTGGCTCTGTTGCCGAAAAGCTCGTGCCTGCGATGGCAGTGCTTTATATTCTGGCTTGTTTGGTGGTGATTGTTGCCAATATTGGTCAGGTTCCGGCTGCGATTGGCACGATTATTGGCGAGGCTTTTGTGCCTAAAGCCGCCGTGGGTGGCCTTGTGGGCGTGATGGTACAAGGCATTAGACGAAGTTCTTTTTCGAATGAAGCCGGTGTCGGCTCGGCTGCGATCGCCCATTCGGCAGCGCGTACCGATGAGCCGGTTCGCGAGGGAATTGTTTCTCTTTTAGAACCGCTCATTGACACGGTGATCATCTGTAACTTAACGGCTATCACCATTGTGCTAACTGGCGTTTATTTAGATGATACCGAAGGCCTCAGCGGTGTTGCCATGACCGCTAATGCCTTTGGCTCTGTGGTGGGCTGGTTTCCGATTGTGCTGAGTGTCGCAGTATGCCTGTTTGCCTTTTCAACCATTATTTCTTGGAGCTACTACGGCATTCAGGCCTGGACCTATCTCTTTGGCGAGCGCAGCACTCTGCTGTTTAAGTTCATCTATGTGGTCTGTACTTTTTTAGGCTGTTTAACCAGTCTTTCTCTCATTATCGACTTCAGCGATTTGCTGCTGCTGGGGATGGCATTTCCTAACCTGCTGGGCTGCTACATTCTCTCGAATGAGGTTGCAGGTGATTTGAAGGATTATTGGGGAAGGCTCACCTCGGGGCAAATGGTCATGGTGGGTCAGGTGCCGGTTTCTAGCGATGTTATGTAGTTAAGAGCGCTTAAAAGAGAATGCTTAAGAGAGAATGCGCTTGAACGATCTCTCTTGGCTGCTTGTCGAGCGGCTTGTTATCTGGCTGAGGGTGTGATTTTTCTCTGTTGCGCAAGCCAGATTTGACGCGCTCGGGGCGATCGCACAGTATACTCACCGTAGAACTGGCTGAATCTTAAAAACCATTGTAGGCCTCGCACCACAGCGGGCTTGCGGTGGTTTTTGGGTTGCGAAAGAGTCGGGATAATAGATGCTTTGAAAATCATTGGGAGTCCTTATGAATAAGAAGATACTCCCAATGTAGTGAGGACAATTGAAAACGACAAAAGGCAGCGTCGATAAGGCCTATGCAAAAGAACGATAGGCCATTGATCGGCTATTGTTATCGCTGATTATCGCTATTGTTGCGATTGCTTGAGCACCAGTACCGGACAGTGCGCAAAGCGAACGACTCTTTCGGCAATAGAGCCCATAAAGAACCGAGATATGCCAGTTCGCCCGCGTGAAGGCATGACGATGAGATCTATTTTTTGCTGTTCGGCATAGTCGATAATTTCAGCGGTTGGATCGCCTGTTTTAATCGCAAAGTTGAGCCCTGCATACTCACTGGCCGGAAATTTTTCATCGAACAGCGCTTGAATGGTAGTGGTGCGTTTTTCATCATCTACCGACTCCCAAATCACGCCTGGTTCTGTCGCTTCTAGGGGTTTTAAAACATGTACGACATAAACGTTTGAGAGTTGTTCGGCAAAGGCAATGGTGTCCTTAAGTGCCTGTAAGGATTTGTCGGAAAAATCTGTAGGGACAAGGATACGGTCTTTTGAAAATAAAACCATGAGAGCAAACCGTTAGCTATATACGACTATCGATGCGTGCAATCGAACGGTGAATTGAACGGTTGATCAGGCGTTCAGCGCAGCCAATGTCGTTAAAACTGGTTGCGATTATAAGGGGTGTTTGGTAAATACTACCAGAGCCCTGCGAATTCAGTCGTAGAAACGAATACAACCGTAATGATCGGCGTAATGATCGGCGTGATAATTGGCGTGATGATTAGCGTCGTGATGGGTGCTATTTTCTCAAATGCCAGCTGCGCGGCTGCAAGAAGGTGCGGATACCTATTTCGGAGAGGGTTGAGCCGATGCCTGAGTGTCCTCGGCCTGTCCAAGGAAGGCGAGGGCTGACGCGATCGCAACAGTTCCAATAAGCGCTGCCACTGTTAACTTGCTCCAAAATCCGTACAGCATGATCGCGATCTTGGCTGTAAACGGCTGCGGTCAGCCCATAATCTGTATCGTTCATCAGGGCGATCGCACTTTCATCATCACTCACGCGCTGCACGCCGATGACCGGGCCAAAGCTCTCTTCGCGCATGATTGCCATGTCGTGAGTGACTTGGGTGAGGACTGTTGGCGCAAAGTAAAAACCCTGTTGGTCGAGGGGAGTGCCACCGCAGTGAATGGTTGCGCCTTTGATAAACGCATCGGCAACCTGCTGAGATAAAACGGCCATTTGGGGCTTGCGGCTCAGGGGGCCAAGGTCAGTATCAGGGCGAGTTGGATCGCCTAGCTTAAAGGCTTGGACGGCCAGTAAAAAAGCGTCTAAAAATGGTTCGTATACATCGGTATGAACATAAATTCTCTCTATGGCGCAGCAGCTCTGGCCGTTGTTGTAAAATGCGCCATCGGCAAGTCCGGCGGCGGCTGTAGCAATGTCAGCATCGCTGCAAACATAGGCTGGGTCTTTGCCACCTAGCTCTAGCTGCATTTTGATGAGCTTGGGCGCGGCTGCGATCGCAATCTTTTTCCCCGTCGCATAAGATCCGGTAAAAAACACGCCATCAATGTTCTGCGCTAGCAGGGCTGAACCCGTCTGGGCTGCGCCCACCACCGGAATAAATACATCTTGCGGAATGCCTGCTTCATGCATGAGTTGGGCGATCGCCAAACCCGTCATAGTGGCAATTTCTGAAGGCTTATATAGCACTGTATTGCCGGTGAGCAGCGCCGGGACAAATACATTTGCCCCCACAAAGTAGGGATAGTTCCAGGCCGAAATATTAGCAATCACACCCAGCGGATCATAGGCAATGATTTCTTCGAGGGCGGCGTTTTGAGAGGTTGCATCTGCGGGCTCGGTGTACACCAAGTCAGGGGCAATCAGCCGAGCTGCATTTTGGGTGAAAAAATCAATCCGCTGAGGAATGGCTAAAATCTCGTTTTTAGCCTGCGTGATGGGTTTGCCGGTTTCTGTTGTAAGCGTCGCCGCCAGCCTATCAACCTGTTGAACCAGGAGGTCTTTAAATCGTGCTAACAGGTCGATTCTTGCACTCAGGGGCCGCGCTGCCCATGCAGGCTGCGCTTTTCTGGCTTGAGAGGCTTTTGTCGCAACGGCCACACTATCGTCTATCTTAATCTCTTGAATAAATTCTCCAGTGGCAGGATTAATTACAAACAGAAAGTCGGACATGGGTTCTCCAGCGGATTTTCATCAAGGCACCCTTAGTAAAGTATTAAAGCTTTATCAATATTCCAGCCATCTTCTTAGGCCGCCACTAGCGCATCCTGGTAAATGGCATAGAAGTCTTTTTCAGTGACTGGTTTAGGATTAAAGGGATGGCAGGCATCTTGAATGGCCACGGTCACCAGCTGCTCAATCGTTGTGGCAGAGAAGACCCCGAGTTCATTGAGTGAGTGGGGCATCCCAATTGCCGCAGAGAGTTCTACAATCCAGTCAATGAGTGCTGCGCCATTGCTCGCTGAAGGGTTAACCACGCGGGCCATTCGCAAAAACTTTTCAGGGGCAGCATCTAGGTTGAATCGCATGGCCGCCGGTAGCATAACGCCGTTGGCGAGGCCGTGGTGAGTATCGCAGATAGTGGAAAGGGCGTGGGCGCAGGAATGGGTGACGCCTAAGCCTTTTTGAAAGGCGATCGCCCCCATCATAGAAGCGTTTAACATGCCCGATCGCGCGCTGATATGGGCTGCTTCATCAACTGCTTCATCAACCGCTTCATCAAGGGAGTCTTGGGCCGCTTCGTTAAGGGAGTTTTTGGCCGCTATTTGTTGGGCAAAGTTGACGCTGTTTTGGAGGTGCTGCGATACCAGATAAATGCCTTCTAGGGCAATGCCATCGCAGAGCGGATTGTCGCCTTTGGCCAAAAAAGCTTCTATGAGATGCGTGAGTGCGTCCATCCCCGTTGCCGCTGTGATTTTTGCCGGTAGGCCCAGTAACAAGGTGGGGTCGGCAAGGACGACTCGAGGCAGTAGCTGCGGGTCGAAGATGATCTTTTTGGCGTGGGTTTTGTCGTCTGAAATAACTGCGCTACGGCCAACTTCGCTGCCCGTGCCAGCAGTGGTTGGGATAGCCACAATCGGTGCAATCGGCTGATCGATGGGGCGAGTGGCGGCTTCGTCTTCGTAGTCGAACAGATGGCCGGGGTGATGGGCCATGAGGGCGATCGCTTTGGCTACATCCATGGGCGCACCCCCTCCCACGGCAACTATACCGTCCGCCTTATGGGCGGTGTATGCGGCGACACCCTGGTTCACCTGGGAAACGACAGGATTTCCCCATAAGTCGCTAAAAGTCTCGGATTCAAAAGTCTCTAAATCACCTTCAATGTCGGCAAACCAGGGCAGCTGAGCCACGTCTCTATCGGTGACTATCAGCGGACGCTGAATCCCTAAATTGTTGAGTGTTTTGGTGAGTTCTAGGCGAGCGCCGGGGCCAAATCTAATTTTAGTTGGAAAGTTGTAGGTGGTCAGTGCAGTTACCATCGCGTTAATGACTGCCTTAATAGTGCCTGCAATAATGCCTGCCTAAATATTGATATATTCATCGATTTCCCAGTCAGTTACGCGCGAACAAAAGTCGCTCCATTCTTTGTGTTTGAACTCAAAGAAGGTTTTAGCACCTAGCTCACCAAATGTTTCCATCAGCAAACTGTTTTGATCAAGGGCAGTGAGGGCTTCAAATAAGCTGGTCGGCAGGGTTTCAAGGTTGGGGAATTCTGCACCGCGAGCGAACAGGTTTTCGTCAATGCGATCGCCTGGCGAAGTTTCTTTTTCTATGCCCTCTAATCCGGCTGCTAATAGACCTGCTAGCGCTAAATATAAGTTTGCAGACCCGTCTATTAAGCGACATTCAAACCGACCGGCTTCCGGAATTCGCAGCATGTGAGATCGGTTGTTGCCGCCGTAGGAAATATATCGGGGTGTCCAGGTGCTGCCAGAGGTGGTTGCGCTAGCCCCGAGCCGTCGGTAGGAGTTGATAGTGGGGGCAAATAGCGCCGTTAACCCCTTGGCATGGTTAAGGACGCCGCCCAAAAAGTGATAGCCAACTGGAGAGAGACCGCCTGCGTCTGCATCTTGTGCAAAGCTGTTGATGGATTGTTGAGTTTCAGTTTCTTGCCAAAGGCTGCTATGAACATGGCCGCCGCTGCCGGTGATGCCGCTAAAGGGCTTGGGCATAAAGGTCGCGGTGAGTCCTTGCTTTTCGGCTAGGGTTTTGACCATGTATTTAAAAAATACATGGCGATCGCAGGTTGTTTTGGCATCGGCATAGGTCCAGTTCAGCTCAAACTGTCCGTTGGCGTCTTCATGGTCGCACTGATAGGGCTCCCAGCCCAAATCTTCCATGTAGCCAACAATTGTAGAGATTAAATCGAACTGGCGCATCAGGTTGATCTGGTCGTAGCAGGGACGCTGAGCGGTGTCTCTTTCGTCGGCGATCGCATACCCTGACTCTGTTTTTTTGAGCAAAAAGAACTCGGCTTCTACCCCAGCTTTGTAGGTATAGCCCATGGCCTCACAGCGATCTAGCACTCTGCCCAAAATCATTCGTGGGGCAGCGGGAAAGGGTTTTCCTTCAAAGTACACATCGCTGGCAACCCAGCCAACAGTGGGCTCCCAGGGCAGCTGAATGAGAGATGAGGGATCGGGAATGGCCGCAATTTCAGCTGCGTCGGGGCCGAGCCCAAGGTTAGAGGCAAAAGAGCTGAAAAAAGCGCCGTCTTTTTCTACCGAGGCAATCTTGGCTGCGGGTACGAGTTTGGCCCTGGTGCCCCCGAGCAAATCAGTGTAGGACACTAAAAAGAATTTTATACCCAGTAATTTGGCCTGCTCCACTAGGCTTATGGCTGGATTCGCTACCGGCGCTGCGACCTGTGCTTGGCCGTCTGTTTGGCCGTCTGTTTTACTAATCGTTCCTACCATAGCGATATCTTAGTGCTCACAGTTATGGTGTTTACTAGCTATTTACTGGATGAACTTAAATAATTCAAATAATTTCTGTGCCTTTGTCTTCAGTAAATCAGCACAGCCAAACCTCTTTTGTAGTATCTGCTACTAAACCTCTTTTCGTCTCTTGATTCTTTTCGTCTCTTTTGTTTAAGAGGATTTCAACAACTTTATACAAATTTTCAATATAAATTTTCACGAATGTCTGCATCCATTCTTAATAAATGCGAGACGAACTAATACGAATGTGAGATGGATCACATATTTGGTCTTAAATTTCAGTCAACCACTGAACAGTTTTACAAGTTTAACTCTTGCATACTGCTGTGAATCCTTTGCTCGCTAGGGTTTTATTTTGTACTTTTAAGTAATCTTTTGTGGTTTTTTGAAGAGGGGCTGCACTGCATGACTGGACTAGTCAATTTGGGTTGGATCATTGAAATAAAGGTAGTGGCCTGACGTGAATGCTTGATGGATATTATTTAATGAATATTTTAGTGGTTCAAAACAGCAGTCTTGATCCAATTGGGGTACTGGGTGAGCATCTCACTCAGTTGGGCGCACAGCTGCATGTATGGCTAGCCGAAGAACACCCTTATCCCTCAAAGCATCCACTAGGGTACGAGTACGATGGTCTGATAATTTTAGGCGGGCCGATGAACGCCCACGAGGATGAAAAGTTTTCTCACTTAGCTGATGTGGTTGGTCTTATTCATCAGTTTCACGCTGAGCATAAGCCGATTATGGGTATATGCCTGGGCGCACAGCTAATTGCGCGGGCTTTTGGTAGCCAAGTGTATCCACACAGTGAGCCTGAATTAGGGTTTTCTCCTGTGTATGCGGTGAACCATGCACTTGCAACAGCGCCTGCCGAACCCTGGCTCAAAGACTTTACCCAACCGCTTCAGCCGCTTCAGGTCATGCAGTGGCATTTTGACACCTTTGATTTGCCAGCCGAAGCCACGCTGTTAATGACTAACGATGCTTGCAAATATCAAGCCTATCGAATTGGCCGCAATATTTACGGTTTTCAGTTTCATTTTGAGGTAACGCCTGAGATTGTCATGAGCTGGATGGCAATGAAAAATGATTGGATTGAGGCGAACTATCCCAATCTTGACGCGCAGATTGCGGCCCAAGTGCAGCAGTACGGACAGCAGTCTGCGCAGTTTGCCCAGAGCGTTGCCCAGTATTGGATAACGTTGCGACCCTAGCGGCATAGCTGGCTGTATCGATTCCGATACGACGATATCTGTTTTATTTTTTCACCTAAATCAAGGCATTTTCTATGGTTTATCCCAACATTCAGTCGCTTTCCCCTGAGGTTGCCTCGTTACAAAAAACGCTTCAAGAGAAGGGCGTTAAGTATGCGATAGCCAGCTTTGTCGATATTCATGGTATGTGCAAAGGCAAAGTGGTACCGATGCGTCACTTTGATCGGATGATGCAGGGCTCAGAGTTGTTTACAGGCGCTGCTTTAGATGGCGTGCCGCAGGAAATTAATGACGATGAAGTAGGGACAATGCCTGATCCTAGCAGTGCAACTGTGTTGCCTTGGAACTCAGAGATTGTTTGGTTTGCGAGTGATTTGCATTTAGTGGGTGAGCCGTTTGAAGCTTGCTGTCGCACAATTTTGAAGAATACGCTAAAGCAAGCAACAGAGATGGGCTATCAGTTCAATCTGGGGATTGAAACAGAGTTTTTTATTTTTAAGGAGACGGTGGGAGGCGATGAAAAAGGGTTTGGGCCAGTGAGCGATCGCGACACGCTCGCCAAAGCTGCCTATGCTTTACCGACAGTTTTAGACAATTACAAAATCCTAGACAAAATTGTCAGTGCCATGAACAATCTGGGCTGGGATGTGTACTCTTTTGACCATGAGGACGCGCAGGGGCAGTTTGAGACAGATTTTACTTATTGCGATGCGCTGACGATGGCGGATCGGCTGACGTTTTTTCGCTTTATGGTGAAAGAACTCGCGCGCTCAGAAGGGTATTTTGCGAGCTTTATGCCCAAGCCTTTTGCCAATCAAACGGGGAGTGGTGCTCACTATAATATGTCGCTTGCCGATATTAAAACGGGAGAAAATTTGTTTGAAGATAAAGACGATCCCTGCGGACTCTCTAAGCTGGGCTATCAGTTTATTGCGGGGGTTTTAAAGCATGCTAAAGCGATTGTGGCGGTGACTTGCCCAACGGTAAACAGCTATAAGCGGCTGGTGCGAAAGGGCAGTATGTCCGGGTTTACCTGGGCGCCGGTATATGTGTGTTATGGCAACAACAATCGAACGAATATGCTGCGCATTCCACTCGGTGGTGGCAGAGTAGAGTGTCGAGCGGCAGATATTTCGACAAATTTGTATTTGGGGGCGGCGATGATATTAGCGGCAGGGCTAGAGGGTATTCGAGAAGGGTTAGATCCAGGAGACCCGCATACAGAGAATATGTATGAGTATTCACTTGCGGAGCTTAAGGCGATGGGTGTAGAAACTTTGCCCAAAACGTTAGGTGATGCGATTGGTGACTTTGCCGCCGACCCGCTGAGCAAACAGGTGATGGGGCCGCTGATGTATCAAACCTACATTGACTTTAAAATGCAGGAATGGGAGGCGTATCACTGCCATATCTCCGACTGGGAACTTCAACGCTATTTGAAGTTTTTTTAAAGGGAGAAAGGGGCGGCTCCAACTTTTAAGGAGGAGGAGATTGCTACTTGTAATACAGTTCAGGGGCTTCTGTATGCGCTAGTTTGAAGGTTCGTTGAATAGGGCTATCAACCTGATAAGCCGTGCAATATTCGCAAGGAGTGGCTATGTTATTGCCTCATCCCAAGCCCAAACACAAGCACATTGTTTTAACCTCTCATCCTGGGCAGTTTGGCCAAAAGCCTTTGCCGATTCGCTGGGGAGAGGCCGACCCTAACGAGCGCGGGCCGATTATTGCCACATTGGGGAATACGGCTCATCGCAATGCGATTGGCACTCACTCAGGTGCCTACGCGGTGTATCGAGCGCTGGCAGTGGCAAGCGGTAATCTAGAGCGAGATCATCGCGCTGATTTAACCAATACTTCGCCGACGGTTTCGATTGGGCCGCATCCTAGCTGGGGCAGCCCTAACAAAATTGTTTCTATCGATCCGTATGGCACTTTGGACAATGGATTGTTTACTGAGCTGAGGGCCAAAGGCTATGATATTCGGCCTTCTATTGCGATTACTAAGGCGCATATCAATATTCCAGAAATGCAGGAAGCGGTTGCGCGAGGACGGGTTAAGGTCGATGGCAAAATTTTAAACGCGAAAGGAGAATTAGTGGCGACCAAGGCGGCGATTGAGCCAGTTTGGTATTTGCCAGGAATTGCGCAGCGGTTTAATGTGGCTGAAAGTGACCTGCGTCGAACACTGTTTGAACAAACAGGCGGAATGTTTCCAGAGCTGGTGACCCGGCCTGATTTACAGGTATTTTTGCCGCCGATTGGGGGCTATACCATTTATATTTTAGGCGATGTGGCAGCGATCGCCGATCCGACTCGGCCTGTGGCTGTTCGGATGCACGACGAATGCAATGGCTCAGATGTCTTTGGTTCAGATATTTGTACTTGCCGTCCGTATTTGGTGCATGGCATTGAAGTTGCACTAGAGACGGCGCAGGCAGGCGGCGCAGGCGTCATTATTTATGCGCGTAAGGAAGGGCGGGCGCTAGGAGAAGTGACTAAGTTTTTGGTGTACAACGCGCGTAAGCGGCAGGAAGGCGGCGATCGCGCTGATACTTATTTCACTCGTACCGAATGTGTGGCAGGCGTTCAGGACATGCGCTTTCAGGAACTGATGCCCGACGTAATGCACTGGCTCGGCATTACAAAAATTGACCGCTTCGTCTCCATGAGCAACCTTAAATACGATGCGATTGTAAAGTCAGGCATTGAGGTCGGATCGCGAATTACAATTCCTGAAGGCTTGATTCCTGCGGATGCGCAGGTGGAGATGAATGCAAAAAAGGCAGCAGGCTACTACACCGAAGGCGAAGTGCCAGATGAGGTGATGCTAACCCAAACGGTGGGTCGTCAGTATGAGGAGGTTTTATAAGGAGAATGTTTTGAGAATGTTTTGAGGAATGTTTTGAGGAATGTTTACCGATGTCAACAGAACAAGATGTGGTGGCTTACTTGCAGACGCCACAGGCAATTCGCGATCGCACTCAAAAAATCTTCACCCTTTGTCAGGCAAATCAGCTTGAGCATTTCAGCTGCGATCTCTCTCAGTTAGATCAGGTTGCAGCGTATGTGGTTGAAACAACTCAGCAGCACTATCCCGATTTTGACGTGCCCTTTCACAGCCGGTGGCGTCACTTTGATGCGGGCGGCGTGCCGCGACTAGCGGCTTTGAACCAGTCGCTACAGCAGCCAGAGCGTGAGTCAAAGGCGCGATCGCTCCTCGATTTGGTCATTGTCAGCGTGTTGCTAGATGCCGGGGCGGGCCATCAATGGCGCTATTGCGACACAACAGAATCTGCTCAGACGGTGATGGGGCGATCAGAAGGACTAGCGATCGCGAGCCTGCGAGCCTTTGAGCAAGGGTTCTTTTCATCTGATCCGGCAGAGCCCTATCAGGTAGATGCGAAACGACTTCAGCAGTTGAGTGAGCCTGACCTGGCACAGGCTTTTCAGGTCAGTGCTGACAATCCGCTGGTGGGGCTTTCTGGACGGCTGCTGTTGCTGCATCAGCTAGGCGCAGCGCTGGCTGCTCAACCAGAGTACTTTGGCTCGAACCCGGTTAGACCTGGAAAACTGTTGGATGCGCTCAAAGCACGCTATGGAATAGCGTCAAATGCTGGGTCAGAGGCTGGGGTAGATATTGGACTAGACGCTGGGGTTCTGTTAACCCAAGTGTTAAGGTGTTTTGGATCTATTTGGCCCGGCAGAAGCACCCTCGCAGGTGTTAATTTAGGCGATGTATGGAGCCATCCGGCCCTAGGCGATACAGCGCCAGATAATTTAGTGCCCTTTCACAAGCTGTCGCAGTGGCTCACCTATTCGTTAGTAGAGCCACTGGCAACAGCTGGTATTACGGTAACGAATCTGAATGCCTTAACGGGGCTGGCTGAGTATCGCAATGGCGGGCTGTGTGTGGATATGGGGTTGCTGATACCAAAGCATTCACAGGTGACGGCAGTATCGCATTTACCAAATTCGCCGGTAGTCGTAGAATGGCGGGCGCTGACGGTAGCTCTGTTGGATTTGATAGGCGATCGCGTATGCCAACAGTTACATAAGTCTGCTGAAGATTTGCCGTTAATTAAGGTTTTAGAAGGCGGCACCTGGGCAGCCGGCAGGCGAATTGCCAAACAGCGACGGCCTACGGGTGAGCCACCGATTGCGATTGAGAGTGATGGAACTGTTTTTTGAAAAGTTTTTGAAAAGTTTTTCAAGAGATCTCTTGAAAAGATTTCTTAAAAGATGTTTGCCTGAGATTGTCTCAACAGATTTTTCAAGAGATTGTTTTACCGGACTGTTTCAAGAGATAGTTTATGAATCCGACAACGCTGATCGATCATCCTTTAATTCAGCACAAATTAACGCTGATGCGACAAAAGGAAACCAGTACGGCTAAATTTCGCCAGTTATTAGAAGAGGTTGGGATGCTGCTGGCCTACGAGGTTACTCGCGATTTACCGCTAGAAAAAGTCTCTATTGAAACGCCTTTTGCACCGATGGATGCGCCGATGCTAGCAGGGAAAAAGCTGGTGCTCATTTCTATTATGCGAGCCGGGCAGGGCATTTTAGACGGCATGTTAACACTGATGCCGTCAGCGCGGGTGGGGCATATTGGGTTGTACCGCGACCCCAAAACTTTAACGCCGATTGAGTATTACTTTAAGGTGCCAGCAGATGTCCATGCGCGTGAAATGCTGGTGGTAGACCCGATGCTGGCGACGGGAAATTCGGCGATCGCAGCTGTTCACCGACTTAAAGAAACCAGTCCCAAATCTATTAAATTTGTGTGCCTTTTAGCGGCACCCGAAGGCATTCAAAACTTTCACGAAGAGCATCCTGATGTGCCTATTTTTACCGCTGCTATTGATCACAAGCTAGATGAGCGGGGGTACATTTTGCCGGGATTAGGCGATGCAGGCGATCGCATGTTTGGCACTCAATAGAGTATATGAAACGGCTGATCCTCTATGTTGGTAAATATTGGTAGATATTGGTAGATCTTAGTAATTGGTAGATTCTTTAAGGGTGGTTCCCTTAGGGCTAGGGCTCTTAAGGCTCTTGGGGCTTCTAGGACTCGGTGGTTTGAATATTCAACAAGGTGAGTAAATCTTGTGAGTTTAGCTGATTCGTAATGATTTCTTCTTTTCGAGATTTTGTCAGTTTTTTGATGTGATACTCGGCTTTAGCGGCAAGCGAGCGATTGCCTAGCTCTACTTGGTAGACCAGGCTCAGTGGCCCTTTTGCCCGCAGATATTTAGCCCCCTGTCGGCCGTTGGTATGCGCCTGTAACCGTTGGGCAACATCGGTTGTAATGCCGGTGTAGAGAGTATTGTGGCGGGTACGAATGAGATAGACAAACCAGCTACTTGCAGCCATCGCGCTCAAGGTGGTAGGAGTGAGCCCGAATTTGGGCGAGCGATTGGTATAGCTCTTCGGTGTGTGGCCAGCCGACAAATCCGGCAAATAAACAATCTCCCATCGAGTTCGATAAAAATACATGGTGAATGTTGAGTCGGCTGCGCCAGGTGCGTAGGACTAAGTGATGGGGTAGGTATGCCCACACTTCTGAGCGCGTAAACCCCCGATAATGGGCATCGGTTATACCAGGAATGTTTTGCAAATGACGAATCACCTTATCGCAGTAACTTTCTATGGGCTCAGGTACACATAGGCAGCTTGTATTTTGCCAAAACTGTTGGATAATGCTTGCCACCGCTGGATGCTGCTTCATGCGGGCATGGTTGATGTTATTGATTTCTACATAGCTGGCCCGGTGAAACTTGGTGCATTCTACCGGTACTATGCCGTCGCTACCGGCGTCGTAATTGCCCGCAATAATCAGCGTGGGCACCTCAGCAGCAATTTTTTCAGCGATCGCCCGTCGATTGGTTCCGAGGTCTCTGGCAATCCCAATCCCTAGTGAGAGCGGATCGATCATTCGGCTTAGGTCTGCGCCGCCCACTGGAGAAGCCACCAAGACTAATGATTCGACTAGGGGCCACCATTCGGGGTGCCTAGCGAGTACCTCTAGCCATATTAATCCGCCCATGGAATGGCCCACAATGCGGATGGGGGTGGGGGCGTGTTGGGCTTGCGTTTGCTGTGCGATCGCCTCAACGCGATCAATCAACGGCGCAATCCTAATCCAGGTATTTAAAAAGCCCAGGTTGGGCACGACTACTCGCGCATTGGGGCTAGCGACCTGCTTGGCTAATTGACCAATGCCGCGATCTACATCAGCCCAACCATGCTGCGCATACAAAATATAGTCGGGCTGAGCCATGGCTAAACAAACCAAAAGAAAATTCTATAGACTGTAAACCACAATCTATGACTACTGAATCAATAAAAACCATAACTTTATAGGCGCGATCGCCCACTCCCTCAACTGTCCTTCCTCATCCTTCATCCTTCATCCCTCATCTTCAGAGCCGCTGGCAGCGCTGCTACGATCTGCATGACCTCGCCACTGCTCGGATGCACAAATTGCAAACGATGCGCGTGCAGATGATACCCACATTCTCCTGGCATTGCAGTTCCGTTCACAATCGGCACACCGCCCGCTGCATAAAGCGGATCGCCCAGCAGCGGATAGCCTGCGGCGGCCAAATGAATCCGGATTTGATGCGGTCTGCCGGTTGAGATAGCGACTTCGATTAGCGTAGCGTCAGCGCGACGCTGCAAAACGGTGCAGTCGCTGCGAGCCGGTAAGCCCTGCGGGCAATGGCCGTACAGATAGTCGAGGCCCGGGTAGGGCAGTTTGCCGATAGGGTGGTTGCAGGTGAAGCGATCGCTCAGTTCGTTTATACTCGCAGGCCCAACCAGCGTTCGGTACACTTTGCTCAATCGATTTGAGGGTGAATTCGACGGCGAGATGGACTGCCCTAGCTCAGCAGTGCGTACCCTAAACTGCCGGGCGAGTAAATTTCGGGCCGCGTGAGATTTGGCGACTAGCATCGCGCCTGACGTTCCGCGCCCAAGGCGATGGACGGGTACGGGCACGGCCTCAGGATAATGCAGCCGCATTTGATGGAGCAGCGTATGCTCTAAAAAGCCGCCGCCGGGCAATACGGGTAACCCAGAAGGCTTATTGATTACCCATAGATCGGCGTCTTCGTAGAGTATTTCAAACGTTAACGGTACGTTGGGTTCGTGCCAGGGCGGGCGAAAGTAGCTGAGTGACTGGTTTAGCTGCAAGGCTGTTTGCGCTGCGACTCGCTCACCATTGAGCAGTATTTGGCCTTGATGAATGCGCGATCGCCATTCCTCTCGCGTTGAGTGCTGGTAGCGCTGAGTGTAGTAGTTCAGTACTGATTGCCCCACCGCGTCTGTTTTTATCTGGTCGTAGTAAGTCCAGCCATTGTTGAGCTTACGATTGACCTCACGATTGACCTCACTGCTCACATCACTCGCCTTGCCTTATTAATTATCTTAAGAACATCATCTATTCTTGAATCATCTATTCTTGACTATAGCTTTCTTCCTCTTACCGCCGTTGCGATATGCCTTTTGAGTCCCCACTTTGTGAGTTCCCGTCTCAGCATCAATCTCAGATCCGATCAGCTCAGACTCGATCAGCGCTTGAAAAGATTTTTGCTAGGTTCAAAGCCAAGATTCAAACAGGACTGAGAAAAATTTGGTTGGGCCTACTCATGCTGCTGTTGTTAGGTGTGTTGTTAGGCGGTTGCGCGCTGCCTCAGGTCAGCGCCGAAGATCGGCTATTTTTAGATGTTTCGGTCGAGCTAGTTGGCAGTACGACCCTACCCAAGCAAAGTTTTGACGGCGAGCCGGTGGGCGGTATTTCGGCCATTACCTACGATATTCCTAACGACCGTCTCTATGCCCTTTCCGATAACCGCGATCGCCCCCGATTTTACACCCTACAGGCTACGGGGCTTTCTACCCCGGCTCCTAGCCTCACTGTCAACAGTGTCACCTATCTTAAAGACAACGAGGGCAACCCCTATGCACCGGGCGAGTTCGATCCAGAAGGCATGGTGCTCACGCCCACAGGCACACTCCTAATTTCTAGCGAAGGCTCTGCTAGGCAACGCATTGCACCCGCCATTGGCGAATATGACCTCACGACCGGTCGGCTACAAAAGGTGCTGCCCCTACCAACACGCTACATTCCTGATAGTGTTCTTGATAGTGTTCTTGATGCAGCCGCAGCCGAACAAACTCAGGGTGTTCAAGAAAATATGAGCTTTGAATCTCTCACGATTAACGTTTCTTCGGGGACGGGTGGCGTCTATGAGCCCTACCGCCTGTTTGTGGCGACTGAAGGCCCGCTTCTGCAAGATCTCGACTTTGCGCCCGATATTCCCTATAAAAACCGCTTGCTGCATTACACTATCGATCCCTACCAAACCAGCATTATTTCTGAACATCTCTATCTAATGGATCTTGCGCCCACTGCCGCTGTGCTGCATGGCCTTTCGGAAATCGCGTTGCTTGACCAAGGCGGTCACTTTTTAGGGATAGAGCGCTCCTATGGATTTCAAGGGTTTGCCGTGAAGCTATATCAGCTCGCTTCTGGCGGGGCGACAGACATTAGTGCGATCGCCTCTCTGAAAGCCGAAAAAACTGACACCAGCGGCATTAGCCCCATTCGCAAACAGCTCGTGCTAGATCTCGCTGAGCTGCCCTTGCCCCTGCAAAACTATGAGGGCATGGCATTTGGCCCTAGTCAGCCTAACGGCAGCCAAACCCTGCTGATTGTAAGCGACGATAACTTTCTGCTTGAGCAGGAAACCAGGCTACTTGTTTTTCAGCTGAAGCAGACTTAAACTCTCCTTAAGCTGCTCTTATTCCCCAAGCATTCAGTCGCATCCTATTTCAGTCGTCTTTACGACAGTTTTAAGGCAATTTTTGCCTTTCATACAAAAGATTTTGAGCGGCATTTTGGCGATCGCAAAAGCCCTCAAAACCCTTCTTATAAAGCGCTTTTGAACCTATTAGCACCCGCTCAAAATAAGCATTTATAACTAGGTATGGCCGCTTATCGTGACTATTCCCTTTGCAAGAAATTACGCATCCATGGCCCCAAACCTGATAAATTGAGCAACAGCAAAGGTCATTATTAAAGGTTTCATAAAGAGCAGCATGAGAGTCTTAGTAATCGGCGGTGATGGATACTGCGGCTGGGCAACAGCACTTTACCTCTCCAACAAAGGTCATGATGTCGCTATCCTAGACAGCCTAGTACGGCGACTCTGGGACATGGAACTCCAGTCAGAAACCCTCACGCCTATCGCCCCCATTCAAACCCGGCTCCAGAAATGGAAAGAGCTGACGGGTAAAGACATTGATCTATTTATTGGCGATGTCAACAATTACCCGTTTTTAGAGCGCTCAATGCTTCAGTTTAAGCCTGATGCAGTCGTCCACTTTGGTGAGCAGCGCTCGGCCCCCTTCTCAATGGTTGACCGCGAACACGCGGTCATGACCCAGGCTAACAACGTGCTTGGCAACCTCAACCTGCTATATGTGCTGCGCGATCACTTCCCTGAATGCCATTTGATCAAGCTTGGCACGATGGGCGAGTACGGTACGCCCAATATTGACATTGAAGAAGGCTACATCACCATTGAGCATAATGGTCGCAAAGACACCCTGCCTTACCCCAAAAGCCCAGGATCTTTCTACCACCTCAGCAAAGTGCATGATACGCACAACATTCACTTCGCCTGCAAAATTTGGGGCCTCCGGGCAACCGACCTCAACCAGGGCATTGTGTATGGCGTGCTCACCGAAGAAACCGGCATGGACGAGTTGCTGATCAACCGTCTGGACTATGACGGGGTCTTTGGTACTGCGCTCAACCGTTTCTGCATTCAAGCTGCGGTGGGTCATCCGCTCACTGTATATGGCAAAGGTAGCCAAACCCGCGCCCTGCTAGATATTCGTGACACGGTACGCTGCGTTGAAATCGCCTGCGAAAATCCGGCTAAAGCTGGCGAATTTAGGGTCTTTAACCAGTTCACCGAAATGTTTAGCATTAACGAGCTGGCAACAATGGTGAAAAAAGCAGGCACCACACTGGGCCTAGATGTCGAGGTTACAAACCTAGAGAATCCTCGTGTAGAAGCTGAAGAGCACTACTTTAACGCTAAAAACACAAAACTTATTGACTTGGGTCTGGAGCCTCATTTGCTCTCTGACTCTTTGCTCGACTCTGTTTTGAATACGGCGATTAAGTACAAGCATCGCGTCAACGAAAAGCAAATCCTCCCTACTGTCAGCTGGCATCGCTAGGCATCAGGAGTCATATAGTTGATGAATCAACACATGGGCGACTGAGTTCCTATGGGTATGGTCGGCTAGCATTCAGGAGAAATCCATTTTGCCAGTCGGCCATTTTGCTGGCTAGTTTTTCGGTTACTTTTTTCTTACGCCCCTTCTCTTTTTTCCTGCTGCCATGAGAATCGCAATTTTTACAGAAACTTTCCTGCCCAAGGTTGATGGCATCGTCACGCGCCTGAAACATACTGTTGAGCATTTGCAAAACTTTGGAAATGAGGTGTGTGTGTTTTGTCCGGATGGCGGATTGCGGGAGTATAAAGGCGCAAAAATAGAAGGCGTTTCTGGCTTTCCGCTGCCGCTGTACCCTGAGCTAAAGCTGGCCTTTCCTCGCCCTTCTATGCGAGAAGCGATTGAATCTTTTAATCCTGATCTCATTCATGTGGTCAATCCGGCGGTGCTAGGGGTGGGCGGCATTTACTACAGTCACTCGCTCAATATTCCGCTGATTGCTTCGTACCATACGCATTTGCCTAAGTATTTGGAGCATTACAATCTTGGCATGTTAGAAGGTGTGCTTTGGGAGTTGCTCAAGGCCATGCACAATAAGGCTGCGATTAACCTTTGCACCTCGACGGCGATGCAGCAGGAGCTGACTGACCATGCGATTGAGCGGGTGTCGGTATGGCAGCGAGGGGTCGATACTGAGACTTTTCGGCCCGATTTGCGCAGCGATGAAATGCGATCGCGTCTCAGTTTGGGCCACACCGATACCCATCCCGACGCTCCTATTTTGATTTATATCGGTCGCCTCTCTGCCGAAAAGGAAATTGATCGTATTAAGCCTGTACTCGAATCTATTCCGGGTGCTTGCCTTGCTTTGGTCGGCGACGGCCCTAACCGCGAAGAACTCGAAAAGCATTTTGCAGGTACGCCTACTCACTTTGTGGGTTACCTCGCTGGAGAAGAATTGGGGGCTGCCTATGCATCAGCCGATGCCTTTATTTTCCCCTCGCGGACTGAAACGCTGGGTCTGGTTTTGCTCGAAGCGATGGCGGCGGGCTGCCCTGTGATTGCTGCGCAGGCGGGTGGTATTCCAGATATTGTGACTAACGGTGTCAATGGGTTTATGTTTGACCCGACTGACGAGCAGGGCGCGATCGCGGCGACCCAAAAGCTGTTGGGCATGAAGGCCGAACGCGAACTGCTCCGGCAAAATGCCAGGGTAGAAGCAGAGCGTTGGGGCTGGGAGGCTTCGACCAAGCAGCTGGAGCAGTTTTATATAAGTGTATTAAACGAAAAGGAAGTTGCGATCGCAGCTTAGAAACAGGCAAATAAACAACGTACCACTTTCCCTCTCCATCAGTTCTTCTCTCTAAATTCTCCTCTCTAAATTCTTCTCTCTAATCTCTTTCTATTGGGGAGATGGAGATAGAGGCAGGGCGGCTTTGCAAGCACTTACTCAAATGACATGGGGTAAGTTCCCTTACGCTGCCAACTTTGTATAAGCTTGCTCTCCTATACGCTCACATTTTAAGAAAGCCTTTTGTTTTATTAGGCTAGCGCAGCTTATGCTTTTAGCATCGACGCTAGTTTCAACTCTTTACTTGTGACTCCTTACTCGTGACTCTTTCGCTTCGGCTCTTTAGGGCAGAACAAAGCGTAGAACAGAGTGCAGGGCATGCAACAGAGTGCCGAGTAGAGAGTAGAGAGTAGAGAGTAGAGAACAGAGTTAACAAGCCCCCTCATACAACTAATAGCGATGTATCTTCCATTTGTAAAAGAGAAAGGACGCCCCCATATGGGATTAAAGGCGCTCTCGATAGAGGATTGGATCGAGATAGACGAGCATTTTTGCGAGCAGATGGCTGAAAAGCAGCGGCTGTTAAAACATCGTCATTCTGACGTATTCGTCAGTCAGGGCGATACTCAGCTGGCCCAACAAGAGAGTTTATCTTTATTGGTCAGTCATTTGTTGCAGTACTTTCCTGAGATCTATCAGCTTTTTGACAGCCGCCAAGGTATCTACAACAAGCAAACGCAGCAAAGTTGGAAATTTTCAGACTTTGCAGATGCACCGCTAGACCTTGCAGGACAGCTCGTACAAGAAGATCTTTGCCTAATGATGCCTGACACTACAGGCTATTGCCTAGCCGCAGCATCTGTGTGCTTTCCACTGCGATGGACACTACGCGAAAAAATCGGTAAACCTATGAGCCAAATTCATCAGAGCGTTCCCGACTATACTCAAAAGCTTGCCTGCCCGGTTGATAATGTATTTGCCCGACTTCAAGCAGATTTTTCGGGACTGCGATTTAACTGGAATGTTGTAGATTCTCCTGAATTAAATTTGGCTCAACAAAGATATCAAACGCTGCTTAACGACAACATTACGGCTGATAATGCTGGACATACATTATGGCTTAGAGTAGAGCGGCAAACAATTCGTCGCCTGCCGACTAGCGGCGGAATTTTGTTCACTATCCATAGCTATGTGTATCCTCTCTGGCAGGTGGTAAAGTTGCCTCAAGCTTGTGAGCAGCTTATTCAGGCGATTCACAAGCTAAAGGTAGAGATGCAAACTTACAAAAATTTGCTGCCTTTTAAGGCGGCTTTACTTGGCTATTTAGAAGCCAGTTTACAAGTAAGTTTAAAGTCTAGTTTTAAAGCCAGTTTAAAAAGTGATTCAAACACATCAGCTAGCTTGATGCCGACCCCAATTTTTAACAGTCTTTAGCCAAGACAATTGGCCCTTTTACGGTTAGTTTGCGCCGAGGAATCGACGTTTGAATTCATAACTTTTAATTCATAAAACAGTGTTCTCATATACACTCAGTGAGCCGTTAAGATTGCTAGGGTATTCGCATCAAGAAGTTTTGCTGTAGTTGTTTTCTTTCTTTCTTTGAGGTGCTGGCTCTTGATAGACTTTATCCTCGATAGACTTTAGTATTTGATAGACTCTTGTGCAGGCAATGGGCAAACGCTACGGGGGTTTCTTCAGTTTTGCTTCCTTCGGCCCTTCTCAACTAACTATTTCGACCTCTTCGACTAAGGTTATTAAGCAATGATCGTAAGATTAGATGAAAAGCAATTAAGCCAAAAAAACATTGCTTCAACCGACTCAGAGGATGGGGTGGTAGAAGATCTGGCCACTATGGACACTCAGTCACTGTGGCATGCCATGGTGCAGCACAAACCCTTCGCACAGCAGCCTCCTAAGTGCATGGTCAAGGCCAGCGGCTGCATGGTCACCGATAGCCAAGGCGTAGAATACTTTGACGGTGTTTCTGGCCTGTGGTGTGTGAATGTAGGCTATGGTCGCCAAGAACTCGCCGAGGTCGCCTATGAGCAAATGCTCAACTTAGCCTACTCGCCTCTCACCATGAGCCATGAGCCCGGTATTCGGCTGGCCCACAAGCTCACCGAACTGCTCGGCTATGAGGGCAAAGTCTTTTTTTCGACCAGCGGCTCGGAAGCCAACGAAACCGCCTTCAAAATTGCCCGCCAATACCACGCCCAAACCGCCCCTGTAGGCGCAGGCTCGCGCTACAAATTCATCTCTCGGTATCGCGGCTACCATGGCACGACTATGGGCGCATTGAGTGCCACTGCCCAAGCCGAGCGGAAGTCAAAGTACGGCCCACTCGTCCCCGGTTTTCTGCATGTGAGCCCCCCCTATGCCTACCGCTTTGACGATGGCCAGCCTGAAGCCGCCTATACCGCAAGCCTGTTAAGAGAGTTGGAAATGACGATCTGCTACGAAGGCGCAGATTCTATCGCAGGCATTATTGTTGAACCTGTGATTTCGGGTGGCGGTGTGATTGTGCCACCTGATGGCTACTTGCAAGGCGTCAGAGAGATTTGCGATCGCACCGGAATCCTCCTAATTTTTGACGAAGTTGTCAATGGATTTGGTCGCACTGGCAAAATGTTTGGCCACCAGCACTGGGGCGTAGAGCCTGATATTATTACCTTTGCCAAGGGGCTCACCAGTGGCTACATGCCGCTTTCAGCCACGGTCGTTAAGCAGCATATTTTTGCCGCCTTTTTAGACGAGCCCGGTACTGACAGCCACTTTCGCCATATCAGCACCTACGGCGGCACCCCTGTTGGCACGGCTGTGGGCCTGCGCAATATTGAAATTATTGAAAGAGAGAACCTAGTAGACCGTGCTGCTGAGATGGGTGAGTATTTGCAGGGTAAGCTGCAACCGCTGCTCGACCATCCCAACGTAGGCGATGTAAGAGGAAAAGGGCTGCTTCTGGGGATAGAGCTGGTTGAAGATAAAGTGAGTAAAACGCCTCTGAATGATGCGGCTGTCGTCTCGTTGGTTAAGCATTGTATCGAACAACAGGTGATGATTGGTCGCAATACCAACACCATTCCAGGCTTCACCAATGTGTTGATTATTTGTCCGCCGCTAGTCATTACCCGCCCAGAGGCCGATCGCTTGGCAAATACCCTTTATCAAGCAGTATCCGCGCTAACTACTCGTTAAAATCTCTTGGTTTTTTTATCGCTGATTATGGTGTTAATCAGTCGGTTGTAGGCTGTTGATAAAACCATGGTGAATACTGACAGCTTCGGTATCGTTGCTGCGGACGGTATCGCAAATAGTACTGTTAAAACGTCATCCTTTACAGCCTTGCTAGGAAGCGTCCCATCCAGCACAGATTCCATAGCCGACAAATCGCTGAGTTCCACATACAAATTGGCCATGACAGAAAAAAGTGACTGGTTTGTTTATTTAAGATCAAGAAATATTGAAAAATAAACACCCATAGAACTAGAACAAAGCAGAAAATGCTTACGACAAATAAAGGTTAATGCAGACACGAAAATCTCCGTATGACGACTGGTTCATAAAGGCCTAAAACCGAAGAGTGAAGGTCTCCGCATAAACCCCAACTCCATAGCAAAAAGGAGGTTAAAAGGATACCGTAGAATTTGTAAAGAAATCATACGGAAATCCGGAAACCCATTACCCAATGTAGTCAATTTGACTCTCTATTAAGTAATAATTACGTATATACACTTGGTGGCGTTCGATAATGCTTGTTTGTAGAACAACTCGGTGAGTCGGCATCATTCACGGCCTTCTGCACCTAGGATGCCTATTAAAAGATGGATGCCTATTAAAAGACGCGCCCACCAAATATTGCTCAGTGATATTGGCTAGGTGTCATTACTGAGTGTCATTGCTAAGTGTTATTACTGAGTGGCGGCTTTATTGGCCAATGACATTTCTGATAGAACCATTCGCAGAGGCAAAATTGGAATCACGGCTTTACAAACTGGTTGGCGTTAGCCTAACGGCAGGTGCCTGGATCTCAGGCGGCTGGACAGGTGGCTGGACAGGTGGCTGGACATCAGAGGCCCGAGGCGAAATGGCTCCGCCTGCTAACCAAATCACTCCTGATGGTTCCTTGAGTACTTTGGTGAATGGTTCTCAAAGAGAAAGCTGCCTGTCACTCACCTGTACCATTACCGGTGGTACGCTCAACAGCACAGGTAGTACGTTGCTGCATAGTTTCAGCCACTTCTCAGTTGGCCCTCAAGCGACGGGTGGCGATGCGTTGCCCGAGGGCTATTTTCAAGCAGATGGCGCCTTGTCGTCAGCGATTTTTGTTGATCCTGGTGTCAGGGATATTGTGGTTCGGGTTACGGGTGATTCTGCTTCATGGGTCAATGGGCTTATTGCCACAAGTGCAGGCAGTCATGCCAATTTGTTTTTGGTCAATCCCAGCGGTATCCATTTTGGGGCCAACGCTAGGCTTGATCTCGGCGGTGATTTTGTCGGTAGCACCGCGAGTAAAATCTTGTTTGACAATGGTATTGGGCTGACGACTGGTGAGCCTACACCGGCGGATGCTCAGTTGCTGACTGTCAGTGCTCCCATTGGTCTGGGCTTTTTAGCCAGCCAGCCCAGCGGCCCGATTACTGTTCAAGGGACTGGCAATCGGCTGGTGTTTGGCTCTCCTAATAACCCTAACGATCAGTTTGTCAACCGAGTGTTTCAACAGGCGCAATCCATTGATGACTCGCCTATACTCCCGCCGATTTCGGAGCTTGCGGTGCGGCCCATGAGGGCGATCGCTCTCATGGGTAATGGCATTAATCTTAGCGGCGGCAATCTAACCGCAGCTGGCGGCCAAATAGAGCTTAGTAGCATCAAATCAGGCACGGCTTTGCTCAACGGTAATAGCCCTGTAGACTACAGCAACATCAGTCAATTTGCTGACATTACGCTGACAGGGCGAGCCACCCTAGAAGCCAGCGCTATCAACCCCGGCAGAATTAGGATGTATGGCCGAGATATTTCTATTTTAGATAGCTCTGCTGTGCTCTCTGAGGCGCTACCGGCGTTATCGGGTAGCGCATTACGGGCCTCCGGTATCGGCGGCTTGATAGACATCCAAGCGACCCGAAGGGTGGCGATTCGTGATTTCACCACAACGCCTAGCAGTCCTTTCAATCCCCCTTTTCATACTTATGTTTCTGTCGATGTTTTGCCTGGCGCTGACGCGGCTGGCGGACTGCTCAACATTCGCAGCTATGAGCTAAACATTGACAAGGGCGGTCAAATTGGAGCCAATGCTTATGGATTCGGTGATGCGGGTCGGCTGCAAATTACAGTCGGTGACCGGCTGACAATTAATGGGGGGTCTTTTTTAGGGCCGAGTGGGCTGTTTGCAATTACCGGTAGGCGGGGTAACAACAATAGCGGTCAGATTAACATCAACGCTGGAGAGCTGGTGATGACTGACGGTGGTCAGATTTTAACCAGTAGTTTGAATGAGGGTGCTGCTGGCAGCATCTTTATTGACGCTGACCGTGTCAGCCTTCAGGGCATCGGGATAACAGAGGTTCCTCCGTCTGATGGCAACATGCAGGCTAATGGCAGTATGCAGACTAATGGCAGTATGCAGACTAATAGCAGTATGCAGACTAATGGCAGTATGCAGACCGTGAGCAGACCTACCTTGATCCAGTCTGGTATGGGAGAAAGATCTTTGGGCCAAAGCGGAGACTTGGTGATTAATGCAAGAGAGCTACGAGTGGTCGAAGGGGCCGAAATTGCGACGACCACCTTTGGCAGAGGACGAGCTGGCAGCATTCATATTTCAACTGAAGATATTGAAGTGAGCGGGTTTTCAGCCTTAGAAGGGCCTAGTTTGATTGCCACTACCGTTGCGGCTGGGGCGACCGGAGATGGCGGCGATTTGAGTATTACTAGCGATCGCCTGCGAGTTTTAGGGGGCGGACAAGTGAGAACCGGGACGATAGGCTCAGGCTCATCGGGCGATTTGCTGGTCAACAGTGGGTCGGTTTTGGTTTCAGGGCGGACAGAGCAGGGGCGCAGCGGCCTACTGGCAGATGCGGTGGGGGGCGTTGGTGCGGGTGGCAACCTCATTGTAAATGCCGATACGGTTGATATTCTGGACGGGGCGACGCTCAGCGTCAGTAACTTCCCTAGCCAAACCAATTCTCCGATTTTACCGGGGCAAGGTGCCGCAGGCGACCTGCGGATAACCGCAGGTCGAATTAATCTGCGGGGGCAAAGTGTGCTGAGTGCGGGCACCGCAGCGGGTGACTTAGGCAACCTGACGCTCACCACTCCTCTGCTTATGCTCCGCGACAACAGTCAAATCACCACCAATGCTATTCATTCTTCGTCGGGTGGCAATATTGAAATTAACGCCGACAACGGATTTGTGCTGGCAATTCCTAGTGAGAATAGCGATATTACCGCTAATGCTGTTTTTGGGAATGGCGGGCGCGTTACTATTGCGGCTCAGCAGGTGCTGGGTTTACGAGTGAGTTCGGCGCTAACGCCGCTAAGCGATATTACGGCCACTTCTGAATTTGGCGTTGCAGGCGAAATTCGGCTGGCGACCTTAAATCCTGATTTGCGCAGCGAGTCTACAGATTTGCCTCAGTCTATAGATGTGCCTGACTTGGCTCAAGGCTGTAGTGTTGTGGGTGGCGATAGCGTCAGTCGCTTTGTTCAATCGGGGCGCGGCGGCATTGGCACCAATCCCTATGATTCTTTAGACAGCCGCGACAGCCTGCCAGATATTTCAATTCCCGATAGCTTAAGCATGCCTGAGGGCTCTGATAATCTCATTGAGCTTCTCATTGAGAACCTTAATGAACAGTCGTTTGACGAACGGAGGGGAATTGTAGAAGCTCAGAACTGGACTGTGAATGAGCAAGGAGAGGTAACCTTGCTGGCGGCTCGTCCCCAAATGGAAAGCGCTCGGTGCTTGAGCTGGCAGTCGGGGTTGAGCAGATGATAAAGCAGCACTGGACTTTAAGTTGGTTGGCCAGGAAATGGGCCAACAAGAGATGGACGTTGCTCATGCTGCTGCTCGTCGTGAGCGGTTTTATCCTGACGCTCATGGTCGGTCATCTTTCGGCAGCGGCTAAGGCCTCGGTTGAACAGTCTGCTGAATCTGGCATTACTACCCAAGCGATTGAGCAGCTAGCTGAGCCCTCTGCTCAGCAGGCGATCGCGCGCGGAATTGTCGCCTATCAAAGCGGCCAGTTTGCCAATGCGATCGCCCACTGGCAGAGTGCGATCGCCGCTATCCATCGCAGTGCTGCTGCCGATACCGCGCTCACCGAAGCCTACTTACTGAGCAATCTATCTACGGCCTATCAGCAACTAGCCCAAATCCAAAACGCCCAAAACGCCATAGAACAAAGCCTGGCGATTATTCAAAACTGGCCGCAAAAAGATCAGACCTACTGGGAAGTCTCGGCGCGCGTACTCAACACTCAAGGTAAAAACCAGTGGCAGCAAGGCAAAACCCAACAGGCCCTGATGACTTGGCAGCAGGCTGAACAGCACTATCGCAACGCTCACGAGCGCTCTGGCCAGATCATTGCCCAAATTAATCAATCGCAGGCATTGCAAGAGCTTGGCTTTAGCGCTCGGGCTGTCACGCAGCTTGTCCAACTGAGTGATCAGCTCAGTGAGCTTGATCCGGCTATACAGCTAGCGACTACCAAAGAGCTGATCCGGGCCTTTCGTCGTGTGGGTGATCTGCGTAGCGCCCTATCGGTGCTGTCTCGGCCAACGCTGTTAGCTCGCCTCTCTAGCCCGACGGCTGACCCCAAACAGGTTCAACAAATTCAGCTAGAGCGCGGACATACCAACCGGGCCAAAAGTCATAGTGAAATTGCCATTGGCCAGCGTAAGTCGGCCAGTGCCTACGCCGAACAGGCACTAGCCGCCTACACGGCCGCTGCCCAACCTGTGAGCGGTTCATCTGCCGATGCAACACTCATTCAAATTCAGGCGCAGCTCAACCAGCTCAGCTACCTCGTTGAAACCGGTAGGGTAGAAGCTGCTCAAGCTTTTTTGCCGATGGTTGCCTCACTGGATAATTTAACTGTCGGTCGAACCAGCGTAGAAGCCAACATTAGCTATGCCCACAGCTTAATGTGTCTACAAGCGCCCGCAAGTGCCGCCTGCACGCAGCAAGAGTGGCGAGAGTACACCCACAAAGAGCCCCTTTTAAACGAACCGATAAACGAGCAACTGTGGGAGCCTATTGTTTCGCACCTCACTGTTGCCATTCAGCAGGCTGAAATGCTTCAAGACCCGTTGCTAGCTTCTTATGCCTATGGCGAGCTTGGCCATACTTACGAACTCACGGGGCAGCTGTCGGAAGCGATTCGGTTGAGTGAGCAAGCGTTGGCTTTGCTAGAGGGTAAAACCGTCCCCGATGTGGCCTATCGCTGGGAATGGCAGCTCGGCAGAATTTATACCAGTCAAGGTCGCAGCGATCAGGCCATAACCGCCTATCAGCGGGCTTTGACCTCTTTGGCTGAGGTTCGTCAAAACCTGCTGCTGGTTGACCCTCAGGTGCAGTTTTCTTTCCGAGACAATGTTGAGCCGATCTATCGAGAGTTTGTTAGCTTGCTGCTAGCAGAGAGCATCCGCAGTGGCAACAGTCAGCCGCCTGATCAGGCGGCTTTAAAGCTCGCTGTACAGACCGTAGATGCGCTTCAGCTCACTGAGCTAGAGAACTTTTTGGGCTGTAATCTCTCTCAGCTAGTCAGCCTAGACGAGCCCGGAATTGATCCAGGTGCGGTTAAAATTTATCCCATTATTTTGCCTGATCAGCTGGCAATTATTTTTGATATTCCTAACCAGCCGCTGACTTTTCGCAGTGTGCCAGTGACCGAGGCTGAGGTCGAAATTACGCTGCGAGATTTGCGCGAAAGCCTGACTTCGCCGGGCAAAACGCCGGATGTGCTCACTTCTGCGAGCCGAGTGTACGAATGGCTCATGAGGCCGCTAGAGCCGCTGCTGCTCCAGAACCCTCAGATTGAAACGCTGGTTTTTGTCCCGGATGGATCGCTGCGCAACATTCCGATGGGCGTGCTGTACGACGGTGCTCAGTACCTAATTGAAAAAGACTATGCGATCGCAACTGCGCCCCAGCTCAATTTGTTTGCGCCTCGCACCTCTCCTCAGCAGCTCAGAGTGCTACGAGGTGGTATTGGCCTCCCGCAAATTATCAATGGCCAAAGCTTTCCGCCGATTGAACTCATTCAGGCCGAACTTGATCAAATTCCTGACTCTTTGACTGTCGCACCGCCGCTGCTCGATGAAGACTTCACGCAGGCAAATATTGAGCGGCAGCTGTCTACCAAACGCTATTCGGCCATTCACTGGAAAACTCATGGCGTCTTTAGCTCTACGCCTGCCGAAACTTTTTTGGTGGCCTATCGAGGCGGCATCACCGCCAATGAGCTGAGCCAGTGGGTACAGTCAGCGAGTGAGCGGCAGGCTGAGCCGCTAGAGTTGCTGGTGCTAAGCGCCTGTGAAACAGCCCAGGGCGATCGCAGGGCCGTGTTGGGGTTGGCAGGCATTGCCGTTAGAGCAGGCACTCGCAGTACCCTTTCTACCCTGTGGCGGGCGGATGATGGCGCCAATACTGAGCTAATGGCCGTCTTTTATCGGGGGATAAAAGACGGTCTCTCTAAGGCAAAAGCGCTGCAAGTCGCGCAGCAGGCGCTACTCTCCAAGGCAGGCTATCCAGCTCCTTACTATTGGGCCTCTTATGTATTAGTGGGTAACTGGCTGTGAGGCCTGGATGGCGGTCATGGCTCCGGTACTACCGCGCCGACCACTGGTGCATCGGCGACCTCGGCTAGGCCCGCTGCGGATAGCCAGTTGTTCCAAAGCCTGCGAATTTGTGGTGTCTGAGTCTGTAGGGTTGATTCGTTTTCTAGTGCTTCAGCAACTTGGGCGATCGCGTCGTACCAAACTTCAGGCAAGCCAGTTTCACTGACGGGCACACCAGCCGTTAAATCAGCGGTTAAAGCAGACTCAATCGGGGTGACTTCCGTCTGAGGCAGGCGCTGCACCCAACCATTTACCGTTGGGTTACTTGTGGTCGATCCTGCGCTGGTAGACTCGCAGTGCAGATTTAAGTACCAGTGGTAAGCCCCATTCATACTCAGGGCGTTCTCGGCTTTGGCAGGCAGTGAAATACTGATAATGCCTGCGGCAGTAGGTACAAACTGCGCCGTATAAATTTCTTCTTTTTCATCGGCAGTAAGCAGAATAAACTCGACATAATCTACCTGCTCAGGCGCATCGGGCAGATAGAACAAAAATGTAGGATGCGCCGAAGCCGTAAATACCGGGTTCTCAACGGGAACTAGCGCCGTTAATGGCCGACTTTGAGGATCACAAGACTGAGCTGCCACATCTAGGCCACCCCCCGGCTGAACGAGGTTTGGTGGCAACCGACGGGGCGAGCCGACGGGTCTGCGGCGAATGGTGCGATCAGGGCGACGCTGACGGCTCAGAGCGGCCAACTGTGTATTGCTATTGGAACTCACAACTGATTGAGCCACTCGATCAGCTGCTGAATCAGCATTCGCTGCTGCACCCGTGAGTAAAACTGCCAGCATCATGCCGGTTGCGAGCTGAGAATATCCAACAAAAGAGTGAAACATTCGCTTAAAGTTGTCCTAATTCTAATAGATGCAAAAAACTACTCAACATTTCAGGAAACGACTAGCTATTAGCAAAATAGCGCTAAAAATGTGAAATCGTGCGAACTAAGTAGATTTATGTACAGTCGATGATGTCTCCGTCGTCTCTGGTAAATAAGCTAGAGTCTTAGAATCTTAACGTAGCCGCAGCCACAAACTCGATCCTACCGCAGCAAGGAACGTTGGTATCAACGGCAGCCACAGGCCATACACAATTGCTATCCAGCACAAGCCATAGAGTGCGATCGCACCGCCGGTCAAACCCAACAGCCAGCGAGACGGGCGCTTAACTGCCCATCCCACATAGCCGCCACCACAGCTCCAAACGATTATCCAGAGCCAGTCACCCCACTGCCAAGCGTCTACTTGGGGGAGTCCTCTCATGAGAGGGCGACCATCTAGCACTGCTGATGTCATTTGGCTAACCATATGAGCATGTATCCATAATCCGGCCATCGGCCCATAGGGCGTTTCAAAGTAGTCTTTAGAAACCGGTGAAGTGTAGCCTATCAGCACAATTTTGTCCTGTAGCCGAGCCAGGTCAAAATCATCAGCCATCAGCTGCTCAAACGTAATTTTTTCACCCGGCTGGTTCGTGCGGTAATTTAGCAAAATCTGACCGCCATGAGGGTTCAAATTTTGATAGCCGCCGATTCGCTGAGGCAGCCACTTAAACACGACTGGACCAAGCTGCCACTGATCATCAGCCGTCACTTCCATAGGGTTGATGCCCCACGCGCCTAAATAGCCAAAAGCCAACTGAAAACTGAGGCTATAAGACGTTTGACACCTTTCTGGGCCGGGTGCCAATTCAGCATTATAAGAGAGCGGCTGCCGACGGGCCGATGTTCCTGATCGAGCCTGTAATCCCTTTAGAGTTAGGTCGCTGCGGGGACTGGTCACGCGCCGATCAAATCGATCTACGGGGATATCGCTGAAGCCCACTTGAGTCGCGAGTACTTCTGCCGGTAGCTGAGCGGGTGTTCCATAGTTGGCATCTTCACTATCTCGAAAACAAACTAAAAATAGATCAGGCGTTTCTTCAACCTGCCGCAAAAACTTTTCGTAGCTTGTTTCAGCATTGGCCGCTTGACTAACATCAGTCGTTATTTTGTCAACGGTTTTAGAGGGCTGGGGTCTGGCCCGATGCAAATCTAGGCCGATGACAACTGGCTTTGCCTGGTTAATGCGGTCGATGATCTCTGTGAGTGGTTGATCTGGAATGGGATAGCCATATCGATCAGTGGTTTCTTGAGAGATTTCTATCACCGCAATTCGGTCATCGATGGTTTCTGAGGGGCGGGATCTCATGAGCTGATCGTAGAAGGTGAGCTCTAGCGCAGAGAGTAGGCCAACGGCGCGAATGCCTAGGACGATGCCACTGACAGCGAGGCTTTGAAGTGCGACACTTTTTAGCTGGGCAGCGAGTTTGGCGGTGAGTTTGGCGGTGCGCTGAGTAGGGGGCCAAAAAACTGACCAACCGCTTTTTTGAGGTTTGCTGTCAGGGCGAGCTGGCGGGTGACTGGCTGGCGGGTGACTGGCTGGCGGGTGACTGGCGGGTGGAGAACTGGCGGGTGGGGAACTGGCGGGTGGGGGACTGGCGAGAGAATAGTCTTGCGGTTGGCTATATGAAGCGCTACGTGAACCATGGAGCGCAGCTGACCTCAGCGGGCTAGGCGTATGTAAGTTTTGCCAGTAGATGGCGGGAGCGGTAGGATTTTGCCAAATAATCGGTAGCCAGCTGGCGCAAGGAATGTCATTTTCTAGGCCTGAGAGTCGCTGGCGCGCTTCACGCATGGCCAAATGAAAGGGCAGCCCTTCGGCAAAGGCCGTGAGTAGGTAGCTCAAAAACTGCTGAGCGACCGCATCGGGGACGGGCTCTCGCATTACGACTACGTAAGGAATTTGCAGGTCTGAAAGCTGCTGAGCAAGGCCTAGACCATCGCAAGAGTTAAAGATGGCTATTTTGAGACCATTGGCGATCGCCTTGCTGAGCGCATGTTTAATTTGCGCAATGGTCAGTCGCTCTTGCGTATTGAGGTTGATAACACCTGTATCGCCCTCGGTTTGACTGTGGCCCGCAAAGAAGAAAATATCCCACCCTTGCGGCTGCCATAGGGTTTCGTGCAGGTGGCTAAGGGGCGGTGACTTGAGTACGCTCACATGCGTGTTTTCGAGCGACTCTAGTACTGCCAAGTCAACGTCTAAATCCAGTCCATGGTGGTTGCCGAATACCGCTAAAATGCGCGCTTGGGCCGAGCTGTTTGACCGCAGCAACATGGGCCGCCAGTCAAGGGCACAAAAGGTCAGCTCTGCATGGGTGTAGTCTGAGAGTAGTTGCCACAGGTGCCACGGCAGCTTACGCATTTGAGCATCGGTGGTCTCTAAGATGATTTGAACATTGTCGGCCCGCTCTAGCTCGGTGCGCAGCCGTCGATCAATACTTAAAAACTCAGGTGTGTTCAGCCAATCGTTGAACTGTGAGACGAGGCGATCGCAGCACTGATGAAAGTCATTTTCTGAATAGCGCAGTCCCGCTCCGTCAATCACATGGATTCGCAGCGCCTGATCCTGATTGCGAGCCGCATACAGCTGTTGCCACCACCGCTGAGTTTGCGCTAGATCTGGCGCTGCGGGTAACTGGCCGGTGAACCGGATTGGATAGGCGCTATTTGAATAGGCGCTGCTTAAATGACTAGAGCTAGCCTCTTCAGCCGCAGCGCCACCTAAAATTTCACCCATGATCCGCTCGCACCCTTTTTCAAGAGTGCCAGTACCCAAATTCAGGATGACTTTTTTCATACCGGCTAGACTACAAAAGTTTCCGTATGATGGCAACCACCTAATACTATTTCAATCGCGAATGGCTCAGTTGCTGCGCCTCTAAAGTAGGGCAGCTGAATGAAAGAATCGTCTTGCCCAGCGGCGACAATAGCCAGTACCTGTTGCTGCTTGTCTAGTAGCCGGAGCTCCAAGTTTTGAGGCAAAACGCTGGCGTTTTGATTGGGCTGAGCCTGAGCACATATCCGATAAGTGTCTTGATCATCTGGGCAGACGGCCATGACTAAAACAATTGGGTGATGACTGTTTTGACAGGGGCTGCTGGGGCGGAGCAGTTCAGAGTTGGCCTCCAACTGTGCTTTAGACTGGGTTTCAGAGTCTGCTTTAGATTGGGCTAACAACTCTACTAACTTATAGCGCTTAACAAATGTTTCATTCTGAAAGTGATAGGTCCAACGGATGGCGCGTCCTACCGCTGGTCGTCCTGAGTTCTTAAACAGCCGCTCTAAGGAATGCCAGCTAGGTTCAAATCGGCCTTGGAACCACTGACTGAGATGAACGCTGCTGTGGCTAGGCGGGCTTAAGTCAATAATGCCTTCAATGCCGCTGCTGGTGATGCCCCCTGCGGGTACCAAAGCCTGAGCGTTCACGCCTTGACAACTGGGGTCAGAAGCTTCGTGGAACCGCCCAATAAACTGATGCACTGCATAGGCTTTGACCAAAGCAGGCAGGTAAAATGTGGATGAAGCAGACTCGGTGTTAATTTCGAGCAGCGATCGCTGTATCAAGGAATCTAAGACAGAGATTGGATCCGGAATGGGTTCGCCAGTACTCACAGCACTCATCGTGCTCATAGAAATGGGCATGGTTGCCTGGAGTTCGGTGAGTGAAAGCGGTACTTCTTGGCTGGCTAGCCAGTAGATGACGTTGACTTCTACTCGCGATAGCCGCTTAAAAGAAGGGGCTATCAGTCGAACAATATCGGTAAATAAAACCGAACTCTGCTGCAAGAATTCATCTACTCGGCCATTAAAAATTTCTTTGATTACCCTGACGGCGGCTTTTAGCGCTAGCGGATGCCCCTGGTAGCGCGCAATTAACTCAGGCCAGTGCGATCGCCATAACGGATCGGCTTCACTACCGACTTCTGCGCTATCGACTTCTGCACTATCGACTTCTGCACTATCGACTTCTGCGCGACCTTGCTGGTTTGCTTGATTGGCGTCTGTATTAGCCGCTTCATGCCCACCTTCAACAGAGGTTGAGGATGTAGAGGTCGAGGATATAGCGGTCGAGGACAACGCGCTCCGCCATGCCGATGGCCTAAACTCTGCTTCTAATAGCGCGGTTGCTGCCGATTCAGACAGCCGTGGGAGGGTGAGCGATCGCACATTTTGCCGTCTACCATAGCTGCCTTGACGCACAAAGTCGGCAGGCCCTTCTAACCCGGTTATCAGTATGCAGCTGCGAGCACCTGTCGCTGCCCGAAAAAATTCCGTGTAGTTTTGGTAGTTAGCCTGATAGTCTCCGGCTAATGCATTGGGGCGCAAGATCGCTTCGATGTCTTCTAGCACAATCAATAGCGGGCTTTGCTCCATCAGTGCTAGCAGCTGAGTGACAGGGCGCCCCTCTCCCACGGTTATCCCCAAGCCCGACAAAATGCTAATGCTCAGCTCATCTAGCGTGGGGCTAGTCGCTAGCGATCGCCACACTACCGCATCAAAGCGATCGCCCATACTGCTGACTAGCTTCTCGGCGATGAGTGTTTTACCGACGCCATGCAGTCCCCAAATGCCGATGAGTTGCCCCATAGGCTGATGCTCTTTGGGATAAAAAAGACCCGCGCTCGACTCCGAGGCGCTTGCACGTTCGTCGGGGTGGGTAATCGCCTCGCCTATCCACTGGCAAGCTTGAGCAAACTGATCGTCGTATCCATACAGGGTCGCGGCTGACATGGCATGGATAGAGAGTCCGCTATAAATTGTGTTAGAGGCTGATCGATTGTTGGCTGATACCGCTGATTGATCGGCAAAATCACCCACAGGTGATCTCTGATGGCGAAGCCTTTCCCCATACGCAGAAACGCCAGCTGCGCTAGAAAAACTGCTCGCTGAATCGGGAATAACTGCTGGATGAGATCCAATACTGTTGTTGCCACTGCTATTGCCACTGCTATTGCCGCTATGGGATCTATTGTCACTATTAGGGCTGCTTAGCGAGCTACTTGATAGGCTATCAAACGAGCGGTTGCTAGTTGGTTCGGTTTCTTCTGGGGAATAGCCTTGATAGCTTGTAAGCAGTGCGGTTAAGAAATCGCCATTACCAGCGGTGCGATTGTTTGGGCGCTCAAAACTATCGATACTCCCCGTTTTGTTTTCGGTTCTATTCCCCACACTATGCTTTGTGTTAGCTGCTGCGTAGGCTTCTAAAGCAACCCGAAAATTAGTCTTTCCGACCGAACGACCAAATACATTAGAGAGTTGCTTCCACAGCTTCGGTGCAACATCTCGCATCAAATAATTTGTACTATAGTCCGACCCATTGGCCATTTGCTCGTAGGTGAGCCCTCGCCAGGTTCCTTTTAAAATAACGATGTCGGGCTCTCGCAGGCTATGGCCCGATCTTCTATTCACCGACTCGTTCAACCACTTCAGTGCATCATTCAAATCCACATTTACATCCTCATCTGCCGAAGTAGCAGCCCTTTTTACTTACTTACGCCTTTTTTCACACAAATTCAAACAAAGCTTAGGCCTTTGTCTGCTTTTTGCCTATTAGTACTTTTTGCCACTTTTTTGCCACTTTTTGCTAAAAATAGCCAAAAAACGGCAAAAAGTACTGATTTTTGTTAGATAGTCTGCCAATTATCCTGCTGATTGACTGCCCAATTATTGGACTATTTAGCTAGTAATGAGGCCGTAACCATACATAATTACGGCTCAGGCCCAATTACCCGCAGTTAACCGCACAGTCAATAAAGCAGCGCTTTTATAAAGCGACTGTATTGTCAGCTTAGCGGATAAGCCTTACATAAAAATGCGGGTGCAGGAAAAATATCTGCAAATAAAAGCACATACCTCCGTACGAAAAGTAGTATGCGCGCAGGAAAATAGGAAATTTTAATACAGAAAACTTACATATATTTCACACTTTACATGAAAGCATAAGGGGGTTATGTAGCAACTTGCACTCATTAGCAAAAACCAGCTCGTCGGGCATGTAGGGACGAAAATCCGCGCATTTTAGGCTAGCTATGTGAAGGTGAGGCAAGCAAAAAATGGGCCTATGGCTTATGAATAGGCTGGTTGAATCTACGCAGGGTAACATCTGACGCCTTGTGCCTTTTTTATAGTTGTTTTTTTGACTTATTTTCTGACTGAGTTTTTCCGACTTAATTATTAATTATTATTTTTTATGTCGTTCCCTTTAGATTGCTAGGTCTCTAGCAGCTCTTCGGCAGTTCTTCGGCTGTTGTGGGGGCGGTGGGTGGTGGTTCAAGATAGATGGTGATGGCCCCGCCTACGGAGATCAGCAGCATTCCGACTAGGGCAATGCCGTTGGGAATTTCGTTAAAAAACAGCCAGCCGATTACTGCCGCAAAAATGACGCTGCTGTATTGAAATATGCCAATTTGATGGGGTTCGGCGTAGCGGTAGGCTTGTACGAGTAGCAGCTGAAACATTAAAAACGAGCCTGCGGCGGCGGCGACATAGCCAATGGTGCGGGGATCTAACGGTTGCCATTGCCATAGGGCAATGGGGGCCATAAGTACTGAGCCAATGAGCAGGTAATAAATTGTTTGGCCTAGCGATGACTGTGTTTGGCCTAGTCGGCGGACGGTTAAGAATTCGATGGCGGCTGAGAGGCCAGCGCCGATGCCAATGAGGTTGGCGGGATCTTGAAGGAGTTGGGCGTTGGGCTGAACCACTAGCAGCAGGCCCACAAAGCCAAGGGCGATCGCACCCCACAGCTTGAAAGAAATTTCTTTGCCGAGGGCGATCGCGCTAATGATTGGAATAAAAATGGGTGTTGTGTTGAGTAGTACGTTGGCGCTCACTAAGCTGCCCAAGCTAGCTGCCCATATGAATAGATAAAATCCGCCTAGCCCAAACACGGCTCGCAGGCAATAGAGGGGGAGTACGGACACGCCAGCGCGAAGATTTTGCCCTCGCTGGGCGGCTTCAATGGGGGCTAATACGGCTAAGGCCAGTACCAGCAGCAGCCATAAAAACTGGCCTGGCTCAATGGTGGTTTGAGCAATTTTACCTAGCGCACCCTGCACTGTATTGGCGAAGAACCCCACTGTAATGAGGGCGGCTCCCAATGTTAGAGACTGCTGTGTAGGTTTGCTCACCTGTAGATGTTCCCGTTTATCGTATTTTCCGCTACTTCCTTTATGATTGCACTGTTATTCAATATTTAAAGATAACAGCCCTAAGCGTTACCACGGAGTGATTGAATAGTATTGACTCAGTAGTAGCTCAGCTTTTCTGTACAAAGCTCGGTTTATCTACGTATTGTGGCCTATTGTTTACTTGTCTACGTAGGCCATCCATCCATACAACCTTTTTATCCACACAACTTTAGGAGATGTCGTGCAAGTTAAAACAGCCGATGCAGACCTCAATCGTATTTCGCTAGATCGTGTCCTATATGTGGGTGGTGAGTACCGAGCCGGGGCTGGTCAGTCATTTGCGATTGTGAATCCGGCGACTGAAGCGGTGATTGGCTATGGGGCGAGCGCTACGGATGAGGAAGTGGATGAGGCGATCGCGATCGCAAACCAGGTTCAAAAAGGCTGGCAGCAGCTTAGCGCGCTGGCACGGGCCGAAGCGCTGCATGAGGTGGCGACTGAGTTAGGTCGTATGAAGCCGCAGCTGGCTAAGCTGATGACCCAAGAAATGGGTAAGCCCTATAAAGAATCTGCTGATGAGGTGGAGTGGTGCGTATCGGCGCTGCGCTACTACGCTGAGGTCGCTCGCCATGAGGGCGGTAAGGTGCTCGGCCCGGCGGTGGAAGGGCAGCTGCACTATGTGGTGAAAGAGCCGTTGGGTGTGGTGGTTTCTATTTTGCCGTTTAACTATCCTTTGGTGCTGTTTGTGTGGCAGGCGGCGGCGGCGCTGGCGGCGGGCAATGCTGTGATTGTTAAGCCTTCGCTGCTGACGACTAAAACCACGCTGCTAGGGATGGAGGCCTTTAGTACACTTGCGCCGGGACTGGTGCAGTGCTTGCCGGGTGATGGCAGTGTGGGCGCGAGGCTGACGGCGAGCCCGGATACTCACTTTGTGGCGTTTACTGGCGGCGTGGAGAGGGGTCAGGCGGTTGCTCGCGCCTGTGCAGAGCAGTTTAAGCCCATTCTGCTAGAAACATCGGGTAATGATGCTTTTATTGTGATGCCTTCTGCGCCGATGGCGGTGGCGGTGAGGGGGGCTTTGTTTGGCGCTTTTTTGAACTGCGGTCAGGTTTGTACCTCTTCTGAGCGCTTTTATGTTCATGCGGATGTTTATGATGCGTTTGCGGAGCAGCTGGTTGCTCAGGCGCGGACTTTGCGCATCGGGAATGGGTTAGATACGGTCGATATTGGGCCGATGGCTTCTGAGGCAGGGCGCGATCGCTTTGAAAAAATTCTGGCCAGAGCGGTAGAGCAAGGCGCAACGGTGGCCTGCGGCGGTCAGCGACCGGCTGACCACAGTAAGGGTTGGTTTTTTGAGCCGACGGTTCTGACGAATGTTTCTGCTGACCTAGATATTTTAAAAGATGAGGTGTTTGGCCCGGTGGCCTCTTTGGTGAAGGTCGAGAGCTTTGAGGAGGCGATTGAGGAGGCGAATCGCTCTCATTTTGGATTGGGGGCGACTATTTACACGCAAGATTTGGCCGAGGCTATGCGGGCCACGCGCGAGTTGGCGGTGGGCATGGTGTGGGTGAATGCGCCGCTGCTAGACAATGACGCAGGCCCCTTTGGCGGTAAAAAAATGAGCGGTATGGGTCGTGAGCTAGGCGCAGAAGGGCTCGATACTTTTCGCCATACCAAGCTGGTGATGATTGATCCTGAAGCGGCTCCTCAAGATTTTTGGTGGTTTCCCTATGCGGATGCTGAGCAGTATGGCGGCGAGGTTGCTGATTCTAATGGCCATTCCAATGGTCACGCTAATGGTCACGCTAATGGTCATTCCAACGGTTAATTATCCACACAGGAAACGTGATGCCTTATAAAACGACGCAAGAAATCGTTCCAAAAACGGGCTTGGACAATCCGCTGTTACCGGCTGAGCTTGAAGCTCGAATTCATCATTTAGAAAATACTGCTAATCAGGGGGCTGGATTTTCTAAAACGGACTGGCTGTACCTGTGGGGATTGGGTGTTGTGGTTCCGGCTTTGCTACTCATTTGGGGATGGGTTTAAAGAAAAAATTATGACAAACGTAATTGAAAATGCAGCGTTAAATAAAGTCCCTTCGGCGGATCGCAGTGCTTGGCCGCTGATGCCCAGTGAGCGTAATTGGAGTCAGCGACAGCTTTTTGTTGTTCTGTTGGTTTCGGCGGCGGCGACTTGGTGCTACATCATTGGGGAGTATGTTGGCTATTATTTGAACCTGAAGCCGGGCTTTGCGTCGATGACGGCGGGTAGTTTGGTGGGGATGTTTTTGGTGACGGTTGCGGTGGTGCCGATGGCGACTCGCTTTGGGATTGACTCAGTGGCGACGACTAAGGCTCAGTTTGGCTCGCGGGGTTGGATGTTTGCCGGGGCGCTGCAATATATTTCGATTATTGGTTGGAACTCGCTGCTGTTGATTTTTTTTGGGAAGTCGGTGGCGCAGTTGTTGATTACGCTGGGGCTGTTGCCTGAGGGCGGGGCGGGATTTGTGGTGCCGCTGATGGCGGCGTTGGCTTGTGCGGTGGTGTATGGCACGCTGCTTAAGGGCGCAACTGGGGTAGAGCGAATTTCTAATACGCTGTTCTTTTTTATTGTGGGGGTGAGCGTGTGGATGGTGGTGATGCTGCTGACCAAAGAGTCGGGGGCGATCGCAGCGGCTACGCCAGAATATGCTTCTGATAAGCTGTGGGACTATACCACTGGGATGGAAATTGGCATTGTGAGTTTGCTTTCTTGGTGGCCCTATATTGGGGCGATGGTGCGGGTGGTGCCGAATGCCAGTAAGGCGACGCTGCCTTCTATGCTGGGGATGGGTTTGCCGGTGCCGCTGATTAGTGTGGTGGGCTTGGCTGCTTTTTTGGCTGTGGGGACTTCTGACCCTTCTACTTGGCTGGTTTCTTTGGGGGGGCCGTTGTTTGGCAGTATTGCGCTGTTGTTTGTGATTGCGGCTAATTTGGGGACTGCGGTGATTGGGGTTTATGCGTCGGCGGTGGGGCTGCGCCATTTGCCGGTGATGAACAGTTTGCCTTGGAAGTGGGTGCTGTCGCTGTCGATTATGCCGGTGGCGGCGGTTGGGATTGCGATTCCGGATGCGTTTTTTAACAACTTTGGGACGTTTTTGGCTTTTATTGGCGTGATGTTTGCGCCTTTGTGTGGCATTCAAATTGCGGATTATTTCTTTTTGCGGCGGCAAAGTATCAGCATTCGGGCTTTGTATGACCCTGGTAGTGAAGCGCCTTATTACTTTTGGCGGGGCTTTAATCCGGCGGCTTTTTTGGCGATGGCGATTGGTTTTGGGGTGTATGTGTATTTGTTAGATCCGGTGGCGTATACTTCGCGCGCGCCGTATCAGTATTTAACGGCGTCGCTGCCGACTTGTTTGGTGGGTGGGCTCTCGTATGTGTTGTTTACGCTGTTGGTGAATAAGCCGCTGGGGTTGGGCGGTTATGAAAACGGTTATGAAAAGTAGGGGTTAGGTTAGCCGTCGATGAAGCCTTTGATGGTGGCGATGACAGGTTTAGCCAGGGGATGGGCGATCGCAGATTCGAGGGCGGAGGCGCTGCCTTCTTTAAGCGCGTTGATCATGCGTTTTTTGAGGGTGGGGTTCGATTGGATGGCTTTGATGGCTTTGGACTCGATAAGCTCTTGGCGGTCGGGGTTGGTGGGCTCGTATTGTTGATCTAGCTGGGTGAGGAGGGTGTGGATTTCGTGGGCGGCTTGGGCGAGGTCTGTGCTGTGGTTGTGTTGGGTGCCGATTTTGTCGCCGAGGACTTTGTCGCCGCCGATGTTGTCGCCTTGGCCGTGTTGGTTAATAGTGGTGCTCATGGGTTTGTTTTCTCCTTGGGTTTGTTGTAGGTGAATGTTGATATCGCGGATGCCGCCCGGATACCCGGCTCGATCCATGGCTCGGTCTAGCATTTCTTCTTCGTAGTGGCCTGCTTTGCCGAGTTCGTCGCGGCGGCGTTGTTGGCGGGTTTGGAGGGGTTCGTAGCCGTCTAGGAGTTGGCGGATGTTGACGCGGATGCCGAGTTTGCCGATGGGATAGGTTTGTTCGCCCATTTTTTCGAGGCCGAGGAGTTCTTGGTAGTCGAGTGGGGGATGGTCGGGGTGGTTGGGGACGGGCACCCATTCGGTGACTTCGAGGTTGGTGAAGCTGTTGTGGATGGTGTCAAAGGTTTTGCGTAGCATGGCGAGAAAGGTGCGGCGGGTGTTTTGTTTGCCGCTGATGGCGATGAAGATTTTTTGGTCTTCGGGGTCGGCTTTGATGCGGGCGATGTTGCAGGTTTCGCCGGAGTCGGTGTAGTGGAGCATGACGCCGCTGCGCCAGTAGGTGTCGCTATAGATGTCGGCATGGGTGAGGACGATGAAGCGGGAGATGATGCTTTCGGGGAGGACTTTGTAGTGGTATTGAAACTGTAGGGTGTCGTTTTGTTTGTCGCCTTCGAGTTCGGTGTTTTTGGGTTCTTCTTTGGGGAGGAGGCCGGGGATTAAAAACTTTTGGGGTTGGCCGTTGGAGATGGCGGGGATGGCGGGGGTGAGGGGGAAGCCGAGCTGGAATTCTTGCATTAGCTCGGTGAGATAGGGGTGGCGCTGTGCGGGGTAACGGTCAGCGGGGAGGATGCGGGTGAGGTCTTGGCTGGTGAGGATGCCTTTGTTGTGGGTTTTGAGGGTGTCGTCGCTGAGGAGGGTGTAGATGCCGGTGGTGACCCAGTCGGGGTTGAGGACGTTGGTGTCTTTAAGGATGGGGTGTTCGCGAAAGTTGAGGACTAGGCCGAGGTTGTGGAGGAGGTCTATGAGTTGTTCTTGGCTTTGTTCTTGGGTGACGTTTTGTTGGTAGCAGAGGTTGGTGTATTGGGGGTAGCTGATGAAGTCTTGATCCATGGCTTCGAGTTGTTCTTTTACTTGAAACCAGGTGAGGGGGAGTAGGTTGTAAACATCGTGGAGTTGGGAGACTTCGTGGATGATTTTTTCTTGCAGATCCAAGATGCCTTGGCTGTTGGCGCAGGAGGTTTCGAGGATGTGTTTGATGTTGGGGTATTTGTCGCGGAGGGCTTTGCGGTTGATGTCTAGGGGTTGTTCGTCGCATTTGTTGCCGACGATGATGACGGGTGAGTTGCCGCCGAAGCTTTGGATGAGTTTGAGCCAGTATTCGAGGCGGTTTTCGTCTTCGCTGGTGCGGCAGTTGCAGGTGAGGATGTAGAGGCTGCGTTTGGTGAGGAAGAATTGGTGGGTTGCGTGGTAAATTTCTTGGCCGCCGAAGTCCCATACATGTAGGCGGACGGGTTTGGTGTTGACGGTGACGATCCAATTGCTGACGGTGAGGCCGTCGGTTTGGGATTGTTGGGGGTTGTATTGGTTGTGGATGAGGCGGTTGATGAGGGAGGTTTTGCCGACGCTGCCCTGGCCGATGAGGAGAAGTTTGGCTTCGTTGAGCTGGCGTTTTTCGCCGCTGTGCATTTCGCGCAGGTAGCGGAATATTTTGTTGGTAGAGCCGGGGGCTTGGCTTACATCTGGCGGGCCGAGGATTTCTGTAGAAATGGGAAGGGGATTGTTGCGAAGGTCAAGCTTTGTGAGCTGAGACAACTGTGTTAGGGCGATAGGAATTTCGTTGATTTTGTTGTTTTCAAGGTCAAGCGTAGTGAGGTTGGAGAGCTGCGCGATTGCCTCCGGTATCTCAGTGATTTGATTGCTATAGAGGTAAAGCTCCGTGAGGTTGGAGAGCTGCGCGATCGCCTCCGGCATCTCGGTGATTTGATTGCTATGGAGGTAAAGCTGCGTGAGGTTGGAGAGCTGCGCGATCGCCTCCGGTATCTCGGTGATTTGATTGCTATGGAGGAAAAGCGTAGAGAGGTTGGAGAGCTGCGCGATCGCCGCTGGTATCTCGGTGATTTGATTGCTAGAGAGGCCAAGCTGCGTGAGGTTGGAGAGCTGCGCGATCGCCTCCGGTATCTCGGTGATTTGATTGCTATAGAGGTAAAGCTCTGTGAGGTTGGAGAGCTGCGCGATCGCCTCCGGTATCTCGGTGATTTGATTGCTATAGAGGTAAAGCTCTGTGAGGTTGGAGAGCTGCGCGATCGCTGCTGGTATCTCTGTGATTTGATTGCTAGAGAGGCCAAGCATAGAGAGGTTGGAGAGCTGCGCGATCGCCTCCGGTATCTTGGTGATTTGATTGCTAGAGAGGTAAAGCTTTGTGAGGTTGGAGAGCTGCGCGATCGCCGCTGGTATCTCGGTGATTTGATTGCTATCGAGGGAAAGCGTAGAGAGGTTGGAGAGCTGCGCGATCGCCTCCGGTATCTCGGTGATTTGATTGCTAGAGAGGTAAAGCGTAGTGAGGTTGGAGAGCTGCGCGATCGCCTCCGGTATCTCGGTGATTTGATTGCTAGAGAGGTAAAGCTTTGTGAGGTTGGAGAGCTGCGCGATCGCCTCCGGTATCTCGGTGATTTGATTGCTATGGAGATTAAGCGTAGAAAGGTTGGAGAGCTGCGCGATCGCTTCCGGTATCTCGGTGATTTGATTGCTATTGAGAGAAAGCTCGGTGAGATTGGTTAAATGCGTTATTACAGCAGGTATTTCAGTAATTTGATTGCCGTCAAAGTCAAGCTCAGTGAGATTCGTCAAATACACGATCATTGCTGGAACCTTAGTAAGGCTACAGCAAAGAAGTTTTAGCTTTTCTAAGCTGCTTAGCTCCCATAAAAAAGACGGAAAGCTAACCCACCGGTTACCGCTGAGATCTAACACTTTCAAGTGAGTGAGCGCTTTCAATTCAGGTGGCAGCGTTGTAAGCGCATTGCCCATCACAATAGGCATCCACTGGTCGTTTTCCTGCTTCCATCCGGCTCGACCCTCTGGCCCTTTCTGCTCAAAGTCCTGCTTGCCGAGTATTAACGTTTCTAGCTGCGTCAGCTTTCCAATCTGGGGCGGCAGCTCGGTGAGCCCTTTGCCGGATAGATCTAATTCCGTCCAGCCTTCTGCGGCGGCTTGGTCTATCAGCGCTATTAGCTCGGTTTGAGTCATGCTGGTAAGGATAAGTGACGAAATGCCTTTATTCTGCCAGAGGGCACCCATCCTGGCTAGCATAAAGCACTCTGATACTTGATACGCATTTAAAAAACTTGCTCCAGGGTTCTCTGAAGGCTTCACAGGGTTCTCTGAAGGCTTCACAAGGTTCCCTGAAGGCTTCACAGGGTTCTCTGAAGGCTTCACAGGGTTCTCTGAAAGCTTCACAAGGTTCCCTGAAGGCTTCACAAGGTTCCCTGTGAAGCGATCTGACTGGTCATTACTGAGTAACGGCAACCCTTTTGCCTGCGCGCACTTCCCTGTGAGCACTTTCCTGTGCGCGATGCGATCCCCAATTCTGGGGCTCTGAGGCAAGACGTTCAACACCTTTCTGGAAGGGCGATCTAAGTATTTTGAATTCGCGATCTCCCCCGAATTCGGGGGCCGGGGGGCGAGTGCAAGCACTAGGTTTGATCGTCAGTTAAATAAAACCTAACTTACTTACAGTACTCAACATGAAAGGTCGCCAATTTGTACAACCTTCCTTGCTTTCCCCACAATTTCCCCACAATTACTGAGACCTAACAATCAAAAGTTCTCATAATTCATTAATCACACATAGAAACCTAAGTGACAAAAAGGACATTCTAAGACTGTTCCAACTTAAGCTCAACTGATGGAACAGGCTTAATAAACACACCTTTTCGCCTATAAGGAGGCACCTACCATGGCTCGTCAAAAACGCAGCTCTCGAATCTTAGACCAAGCGGCCCGTCGCCTTTCGGGACTCAAAGCCGTTGATGAAAAAATTGTATTAGATGGCGGCTACTCAGCCGCAGGCTACAGCAAAGCAATTGATGCGCTGCGCAATACCCTAGATAACTACAACACCGCTCTTTCTACAGTAGATGCGCTGTATGTTGACATCGCCAAGGCAGAGCAAACGGTCGCTAACTATTCTGAACAGGTGCTGACTGGTGTAGCTGCCCGGTTTGGTAAAGACAGTCAGCAATATAAGGCAACGGGCGGTATCAGAAAGAGCGATCGCAAGCGTCCTAGCCGCAAAGCAACCCCAGAAGCCAGAACCGCAGAAGCCAGCGCAGCCTGCTAATACACCAATAATGCGCCAATAGTTAAAGCAAAAACACGGAGCAGGCTATTGGCTTACTCCGTGTTTTTATGTTGATTTTTTAGGCCGCTTTAAACCGGTAAGTAGCTGCGCCATAGGTCGGCGTAAATGACGCGATCGCTCAGAAAGAAGGGGCTTTTATCAGCATACAGGCTTGGCTATAATGTTTCATCAGTCTATTCTGTAAGCCTAATGCTGTGAACTATACTAGCGAGTAATTGGGAGGACTCATGACATATTCAGCAACTAATTTGCTCACTCGCATTACTCAAACGCCTGGTCAGTGTGGCGGTCGTCCATGCATCCGAGGAATGCGAATTCGGGTTACTGATATTTTAGAGATGCTGGCTGAAAGTGTCAGTGCCACTGAAATATTAGAAGATTTCCCTGACTTGGAAATAGCGGATATACAAGCCTGCCTGCTTTTTGCCGCTAAGCGTACTGATTTTCCCAGACTGACTGCATGAAAATTTGGCTTGGTTACAGGTAGCTTCGATAAAGTTGGGACGGAAGGCAAAAACACGGAGCAGGCCATTGGCTTACTCCGTGTTTTTATGTTGATTTTTAGGCTGGTTTAGACTGGTAAGTAGCTGCGCCATAGGTCGGCGTAAATGACGCGATCGCTCTGCCAGGGCTTGTGATGACCGCCACTCCAATGAATCACGCTCATTTGCTCGGGGTCTTTTTTGAGCAGGTTGGTAATCCAGTGGGGCTGGCCGTAGCCACAGCTGTTCCAGCGCTTGTGCAAGGGAATGTAGGTGTCTTTAAACATGAGGTTAAAGACGGTTTCATCACCGAGGTGATACAGGCGATAGTTGTTTTTGGCGTCTAGGTTGAGGTAGTGGCGCAGTTGCTCGTAGGTGGCGGGTGTCCAAAGGGTAAGGTCGGTGAGGAGCACGCCGCTGTTAAAGGCTTTTTTAAACTTGCGCAGGTCGGCCCACATTTTAAAGGGGTTGCTAAAGTAAAACATGGCTGGGAAAAACTGGGGAGCTGCTGCGAGGTAGCGCTGGGGGGTGAGCTGGCTGCCCTGAGCAAAGAGCGATCGCACATCGCCAAGCACCAGCGTATCGCCATCTAAATACACCACGCGCGTGACATCGGGGAAAATGTCTTTTAAGAACAAACGCGCATACTGCATGTAGCGTGAGATGCGTCGTTCGGGCTTTTTTTCTTGAAATTTGCTGTCTAAGTAATGCTTTAAAAAGTCGGGCGGGATAAACTCTCGCACTCGAAAGCTCACTGCTGCTGAGTCAATCGCTGAGCGATAGGTTTCGCCAAAGGCGTCGCGCAGTTTGTCTTCAAAAAAGCTTTGGTCTCCCGGTGGTACGACAATATTGAATCGCAGGGGTGCGGTGCTTTCTGGGTTTTCTGGTTTTTCTGAGGGTGCGATCGCGGCATTTGCTGCGGTGCGACTGCCAGAATTATCGCTAAGTTGGCCAACTTGAGTGTTGCAAAGGATGGAGTTAATCACCACTAGCAGCGGCACCTGAAGCGCGCGGTTTAGCGAAAATGCAATGTCGATGTACATAAAGTAAAAGGGGCGCTAGGAAGGAACTACGAGAGGTGTTTAAGGTATCAGTCAATGTATCAGTCAATGTATCAGCCAACGTATCAGCCAATATATCAGCAAGCTTTGGAAGCTTTAGGTGGTCTGTAGGCCGATTTGGGCTTCGTCTAGTAGGCGAAGCTGCTTGTTAATGGCTTGAATGGTCATGTGATGACGATAAACCTTAAAAGCCGTAAAGCCTAGCTGAGCAGTGGAATAAGCAGTCCAAGGCGATTGGTCAACAGACCGCAGCATGGCTCCATTGCCCGTAGTAATGTAGGTTGTACCGTTAATAGGCTCTGTTCTTTCGTAGTTGTGATCATGGCCATTTAGGTATAGCTGTACGCCATATTCTTGAAACAGCGGTGGCAAGTCTTTTTGCAGCTTAGCATGAGAGCCGTGATGCCCCGACGAATACACCGGATGATGACCAAACACGACTTTCCAAGGCGCAGTGGAGTCTTTTAATGCCTGCTTTAGCCAACTGAGCTGTGCTGCCCAGCCTGTTGCTTCATCGATTTGGGCCTCTGTTTGGGCCTCTGTTTGGTTGGGCTCGCCATTGGTATGGGCCTGATTGGTATCGAGCGCAAAGAATTGAACAGACGCTTGCGTAAAGCTGTAGTAACGATGAGACATGTTGTAGCCGGGATAGGCAATTTCATCTTCTCCCTGACGGGTTCTATAGTCGTGATTACCCAAAGCGGCGTAAAAGCGGGTGCCTTTGCTGAGCAGGTCGGCGTAGGGCTTTTCAAACACATCTTGGATTTTTTTTATTTCACCGTTGGGGTAAATGTTGTCGCCTGTGAGTAGCGCCGTTGAAAAAGGAGATGTTTGCCACTGTTGGCTCATGGCCCGCGCAACTGCATATTGGTCGCGATCGCCCGTGCCGACATCGCCAAGCGCAACAAACTGAAACAGCGCATTTCCTGCCGTTTCGCTAGTCTCTAGCGCTGAGATGTTTCGGCTCGCTTTTAGGCTGGGCTGAGCAGCGCCCGCTAAGGGCGTTTGATTCGTGGCCTCAAAGATATAATGCCGACCTGCTGCCAGCGCCAAACCACCGAGTCCATATAGAATAAGCGAGCGACGGCTAAGTGTAGGCATCTGTGAGGCGTTCTCTATGCGTAAGGCCCTATAGATTATAAGGTTTTAGTAGCTTTTTTAAATTCACCGCCGCTTTTATGCCCTATTCCATTTCCGATATTAACCAAATGAGTCAGTCAGCCTTTGTAGAGGCGTTTGGCGCAGTGTTTGAAGAAACGCCTGACATAGCCGCCCAAGCTTGGCAAGCTCGCCCTTTTTCAAATGTGTCAGCGCTTCATGCGGCGATGGTGGCGGTGGTCAATAGTTGGACGCCAGCAGAACAGCTAAAGCTCATTGCGGCCCATCCCGACTTGGGCAGTCGGGTGCAAATGGCAGCGGCTTCAGTGCAGGAGCAGTCAGGTGCGGGGCTCAGTCAGCTGAGCGCTGACGACTATGCCCGATTCCAGCGGTTAAACGATGCGTATAAAGAAAAGTTTGGTTTTCCGTTTGTAATGGCAGTGAAGGGCTGCGACAAGGAGACCATTTTGCAAGCGTTTGAAACCAGACAACAGAATGATATATCGCAAGAGAGAGAGAAATCTCTGTCGGAGATTTTTCGGATTGCCAGATTTCGCTTAGATGACTTGCTTAAGGCAGAATGAGTTGAGGCGAAGAGAGTTGAGGCGAAGAGAGTTAAGACAAAAAGAATTGAAACGGACTTCGACCTCAAAGGCCTTCTCCCTCAGGGAGATATTGTGGATAAGATTCAATGACGAGTCCACAGGTCATAGAGCGAGAGCACAATTTCCACCACAATTAAAATCACGATGTACCATTCCACCCGATGGCTGCTGTCTCGCTGCAAAATGCCCAAAGAGGTTTCAACAGTTCTTGAAACTAAAGATAGCTTTTGTTCTAGGGCCACTAGCCGCTCGCGCAGTTCGTATTCGTCTTCTAGGCGCAGGTACAGTCGGTCTAGTTCGGGATAGTCCCAAATAGGATCGGGCTTTTCACCGACTTCAACAATCCCTAGCATCTTTTGCTGAATCAGTAGGGTGCCGCCAATGTAGCTGAGGAGTTCTTTCTCCTTGGGTGGACGGATATTTTTGCCTTGAATGGCAGTTGTAAAGGGCTTAATTCGCTCAAACAGGCTCGATACTTCGGTTTCGTAATAGTCCAGCACGACGCTTTTGCCCAGCGCTTCGGCCACAATTTGCAGGCGTTCGGCACTGCATTCTTGCAGCCATAGAACATCGCCTTCTAAGCGCTCCTTAACCTGGGGGCGAAAGGCAATTTGAAGTTCTTCAAAAAGGGGTGACTCAGAGGCTTCGCGAATGTAGGGCTGAAGCATTTTGAGCAGTTCGCGCTCTTCTTGATCGGTGACATCAAAGGTGACGATCACGCCGTAGCGAAGAATGACGGCGCAGCCTGTTTCACCGGCTCGAATAATTAAGGGATTGGTCGCCAGTGCCTCGACTCGATCAATGGCTTTTATGACGATTCGCTCGCCGACAATACAGGCGCGAGCCGAAATAGCGGCTTTGCTAGACCAGTCAATACCGACGGTAGGAATGAGGGTTTGTAAGGGGTTGGTGGGTTGGCGGGTCGCTTGAGAAGAACTGTCATCCAGGGAACGCATAAAAACGAGGGGCGCAATAAGGGCGCAATCAACAAGGGTAAGGTAGGTTCCTAGTCTAGATCATCTGGCCTAAAAAGGCGTTAAGAAAGGATCTAAGGAAAGGATCTAGGAAAGGATTTAAGCAAAGGGGATGTCGGCACTATTGTCGCGGCTTTCGCGGCTGTTTTTGAGGGCTTTGACGACATCGGTGGTGAGCTCAAACTTGGCTAGCTGTAAGCGCCGACACATTTGCTGCTGCTGGTAAAGCGGTCGCCAGTTCCATAGGGCGTTGGCCAAGGCTTCCCACAGGGTTAACCAGCCAAAAACGGTAATGCCTTGATTTAGCAGCAGTGAGCCAATGCTGACATCTGCGATCGCCGCGTTGCGAGCGTCTAAAAACACAGATAGGCTCAGGGCGCCTGCTCCGAGTAAACCCAGTAGGGCGGCGTCCCAAGCGAGTTTGGTGAGGCTTTGGCGGCGGATATTTTCTAAATGAGCAAAGTAGCGTTGGATGGCGTTGTGTAGGGCGCAAGCCGGAAATTCGGCGGCGTTTGTTTGCGATGTTTTTGGCAAGGCTGGATCGCTGGGGGCTGGATCGGAGGGCAGGGTGACTCTGAGGAGCAGTGATTCGTCGCCGAGTTCAGCGACGCGGGCAAACAGGTAGTCAACGAGATCTTTGTTGAGGTTGAGAATGGGATGGGTTTCCTCATTTTCTAGCTCACTTTCTGGCTCACTTTCTGGGCTGTTTTCGTCTTCTCCGCTGTTGCCCACCGCTAAGGCGTGACCAAAGTTAACGGGAAAACTTTCAAAGGGCATGAGGAGAGCTGCCGGTGAGCTTAGGCGCAGGCGGATAATGGCTTCTCCGACGGGCGATCGCGCATAGCTAACGGGGGTTTGTTCGCCATTGACGGCGTTGCGACGCGGCGGGAATAGTCGAAAAACCCGTTTCATCAGCGTAAACCCTCAGCGGTAGAGATTAGTGTAGAGATCTAAATACAAAGATCCGAATTTATTTGCCTGTCTCTTACCTTAATGCTTGGGCGATGTTGTTACAAGTTTCTACGAGGGTTGGCAAATTTACGGTGACTAGGCGACCTTGATCAACAACTTTTTTACCGTTGATAAAGCTGTAGTTGACAGAGGGCGGCTGACAGAAAATAAGCGCGGCAACAATGTCGTGATGGCTACCGACTAGAGCGGGCGTATCGATATCAAAGGCAATAAAGTCAGCAGACATGCCCGGTGCTAGGTGGCCGATGTCGTCGCGGCCCAGTACTTTGGCGCCGCCAATGGTGGCAATTTCGAGGGCTTCGCGGGCGGTCATGGCAGCGGCGTCATGGTCTCGCAAGCGGGCCATTAAAAAGGCGCTGCGGGCTTCTTGCAACAAATTGGAAGCGTCGTTAGAAGCGGCACCATCCACACCGAGCCCAACTGAGACGCCTTGCGATCGCATTTTTCGTATCGGTGCCATGCCGCTGGCTAGGCGCATATTGCTACAAGGGCAGTGCGCCACACCCGTGCCGGTACGGGCAAATTTTTCAATAGACGGATCGCTGAGTTGGACGCAATGGGCGTGCCACACATCCTCACCTAGCCAGCCAACTGATTCTGCATAGTCGCCTGGGCGCAGGCCAAATTTTGCCAGGCTGTAGTCTACATCGCTTTTGTTTTCTGCCAGGTGGGTATGCAGGCGCACGCCGGGATAGGTGCGAGCCATCGCGGCTGACTCTCGCATGAGGTCTTGCGAGACGGTAAAGGGAGAGCAAGGGGCGAGCACCATTCGTAGCATAGAATGGCGACTGTTATCGTGATATTGCTCAATCAGCCGTTGGGAGTCTTGAAGAATGTCGGCTTCGGCTTCGACTAGGGTATCGGGCGGCAGTCCGCCCTGGCTTTCACCCATGCTCATGCTGCCTCGGCTGGCGTGAAACCGCAGCCCAATTGCCTGCACCGCGCGAATTTCATCGTCTAATGTGCAGTCGTTTGGAAACAGGTACAGATGGTCGCTAGCGGTGGTGCAGCCCGATAGCATCAGCTCGGCGGCGGCCATTTGGGCGCTGGCGTGAATCGCTTCGCTCGTAAGGTTTGACCAAATGGGATACAGTGCTTGCAGCCAGCCAAAAAGATCGCTGTTTTGGGCGGCGGGTACTGCGCGGGTGAGGGTTTGAAAAAAGTGGTGATGTGTGTTGACGAGGCCCGGAAGAACAATATGGCGGCCTTGCAGATCGAGAATGTCATCGGCTGTGGTGGGGAGCGATCGCGCAGTGCCCACTTGCTCAATAATATTGTCTCGAATAAACAGCGCCCCGTTTTTAATCTCTCTTCTTGTGCTATCCATCGTGACTAGCGTATGGATGTTGTGAACGAGTAGGGTGCCCATAAATTAAGGGGGTTTAGAATTCCCCGAATCTATTTGTTTATAATTCGTCTATCTAGAATCTGTCTATCTAGAATTTATTTATCCAGAGTCTGTGTATCTAGAATCTATCCATCTAGAATCTATCTATTTTAAGTGTATTTGCGTGCTAACGGTCAATTTTTGTCTAGCGTATAAACATTCTGGTATTAATGTTTGAGTATGCAAGATACCTTTCAAAATAGAGTCAAGCTGTCTCAGCTGAAAATTGTCGTTGCGGTGGCTGAGCAGCAAAATTTTGGCGGCGCGGCGCTGGAGCTGGGTATTTCGCAATCGGCGGTGAGTCATGCGATCGCTTCTTTAGAAGACACACTCGGCGTGGTGCTTTTTTCCAGAGGTCGCCATGGGGCAACGCTCACCCCTGTCGGTGAAAAAATCTTGCCTCATGCCCAGGCAATTATGCAGAGCACGGGATCTATTTTGAGAGAGGCGGCGGCAGGCAAAGGACTGGATCGCGGCAAGGTTCGCATAGCGGCCTTTCGCAGTGTTTCAACCCATATTTTGCCGGAGGGTATTAAACAGCTGCACCAGCGCTTTCCGGGGATTGCCATTAACCTGACCGAGCATGAAAACGACTACCAGGTAGAGCAAGCTTTAAGAGAGGGTCGCGCCGACATTGGCATTGTCACCCTACCAGCGGGCAAAGGCATTACCACTTGGGAGCTGCTAAAAGATGAATTTGTTGTTTTGCTACCGCCCGATGCCAAGCTGAAGGGATCAGAACTCACCTGGGAAGAGCTAGCCAAGCAGCCCCTATTGATGCCCCCGGTGGACTACATCATGATGCGGCCTGTATACGACCATATCAACGGGCTGGGATATCGGCTAAATGTAGTGAATGAAATAGAAACAGATGCGGCGACGGTGAGCCTAGTGGCCCAGGGGCTTGGGGGCACCATTTTACCCCGACTGGCCGCAGAGCCTATTCCAAAATCGGTACAAATATTTTCGCTGCCGCAGCCGTTGGAGCGGCCTATCGGCATTGCGATTTTAACCGAAGCGCTCCAACCGCCTGCTGTATACGCCCTGCTAGAGGTTTTGCAAAAGCAGGATCAGTTATAAAACGACTTCGCTGCTGACATGGCCAGTAGTTGCTCAGTGGTCCATTCTGTTTTGCGAGCTGCTCGCTTGTAATGCGCGGTCATCACACCAGCCCCGTAAGCGCCTTCTAGTACTTTGCCTAAGCTCAGCCGATGGGCCAATTGAGTGAGGGTTTGGCGAGAAATGTTGCTTGCAGTAAATTCCATAGAACTGGAGTCTCCTAAATGATGTTCCTCGAAAGAGGCTTCTTTGAACATCTTTATTATAGGAAACGGTAGCGTATGATACCAAAAGCACTGGTCACTCATTTACATGAGCAGCTCGCATGAATAGATTTAAGCTTCTACCTAGGAGACCTGCCTAAAAGGAGAACTGGCCCTGGAGGTTAAAGACATAAATGTCGGGGTTGTCTTCAAAGTTGTTGACATTGTTAATCCAGTAGAAGGAGGGCACCACGGCAAAGTTGGGACTAATCGGATAGCGATAGCTGACCTCGACCTCTTGCTGTACAGCGCCATCGCCGCCGCCAGAGGCTAAAAAGCTACGCCCGTCTAGCACATCAAAAGGCTGTACGTAGGAAATGGTTCCTTGAGCCCCCTTTTTCAACAGATCGGGAAAGGCCAAGCCTACTTGAACCGACTGGGCGTTGATTTCGCCATCTGGCCGATCGTCGCTGACTGGAAACAGCTCAGTGCTGCCGTAGCTGTAGCGGCCAAATAGACCAAAGCCATCGGTAATCAGCCAGTCAAAGTTGAACAAAAAGGTATCGGCTGTAGCTGTGCGCAGTGCCCCGCCAAAGCCATCGTCGGCAAAGCCGTAAATGGGTTCACTCACGGCGCCACCCACAAAGCCCGCTGGGTTGGGTTCTATGTTGGATCGGGTATAGAGAAACCGGAGGTTGATGTCATCGGTTGGATAAATGCCCAGCTGACCAGTCAGGGTGGTGGTGCCATCAAAGAGACCATTTTTGGTAGAGCTGCGCGGGCCGGGCAAAAATTCGGTGTTCTCAGCTAAATATCCTACGCGGAAGTCTAGCCAGTCTGCGATATCCCATTCCACAACCGCGCCAGCGCCGCGGTCAATGGCGTTTACCTGGGTGCCACCGCTGGAGTTAAAGCTGTTGGCACCAGAGAGATAAAAGGTAAAGCGGTTGTTGTCAAAATGTCGATACCAGTTGATGGCTGGGCCGACTGTGAACGATAGCTTATCGCCCACGGGAAAGGAGTAAAAGACCTCTCGGAGAATAATGTTGTCTTCCCCGCCGGTGACGCCGGTTTGTAGCGTGAAGGGAACACCGAATGTGTTGAGCAAGCCCGCTGAGCCATAGAAGTTAGCATTGCCGTTGCCATCGCCAGTGGTCAGCTGCAATTGTAGGCGGTCTTGCCCGGTGAAAGAAGTTGTAAAGTTTAGCCAGGTGTAGTAGCTAAAGGTGGGTTCGGTATCGTCGGTGATGGTTCTGACGATGGGCTCGTTGGTGACAGGATCGCGAGCGGGCACAAATGCGTTAAGGCCTTCTGCGAGGACATCGTCGCCAGCGGTGGCAAAGTTGATATGGGTGAACAACTGGGCGCTGAATTTGGTCGTTGTGGAAAACTGATTGGCTTCGAGTTCGGCCACATCAATTTCTAGGGTGTCTAGCTGCGATCGCACAGCAGCTAGCTCTTCAACAAATTCTTCCTGCAGGCGTCTGAGTTCTTCTAGGTCTGTGCCGCCATCAATGAGCTGAACCACTACATCTAAGCAGGCGTTTAAGCCAGCGGCAAACTCGTAGCGCGTGATCGCGCGATCGCCGCGATAGCTACTGTCCGGATAGCCTTCTAAGCAGCCATATTCTTCAACCAGTCGCTGAAGCGCAGTAAAGGCCCAGTCGCCGGGCTGCACATCTGAAAGTTCTGATACGGTGGTTACCTGGGCTAGCTCAGTCGCCGGGCTTAAGGCCAGTTCTGACCCTACCGCTAGATCCGGTTTCGGCAAGGCTGAATCCGAGGCTAGATCAATCGGTAAATTTATAAGTGACTCTAGTGTTGAAGCTAGTGTTGAAGCTAGTGCTGAATCTTTTGTTGAAGTTAGTGTTGAATCTTCTAGTGTTGAATCTTCTAGAAGTGACTCTATTTCAAGATTTCTGTCTATATTGCTATCGATAGTTTTTTTAGCAACGCTATTAGAAGCAGTCGCTTCTTTACTCAGGGTCGTGTCTAGTTGGGAATTCAGCTCAGAGGCAGCGGCAGCGCTGACGCTCAAGCTCGCACCTATGCTCAAAAATCCCAAGCTCAGCAGAATCTGACATAAAAAAACAGATTTTGCCCGCAGCCTAAAAACTGTTGATTTTCTCAACATGTTAAATTATTCCTCACACACACTTAAAATTTGAAATTTGTTGCTTGTTCAATTTATCAGCCTAAAAACACTTGTATTGTATCGGCAGAGACATTCAACAAAAAATAGATTCAACAAAAAATCCCTAAAGGCCATATGTGCAGACCTTTAGGGAATACTTGCGGTAGGAATAAAAGATAAACAATATGCGCGGAAAGGTGATTTATTTGCTCCGACCTGGAAGCACCATATTCAGCACTAGCGCAGTGAGTCCGCCGGTGCTAATGCCAGAGGAAAAAATGCTTTTGATCAGCGCTGGCATTTGATCCAAAATGTCGGGGACAACACTGACGCCCAAACCCAGGCCTAATGAGGTTGCTAAGATAATCGAAGCTCGTTTATCTATCTCAACTTGGGTAATAATTTTAATTCCGGCGACTGCCACTGTCCCAAACATAATGATGGTTGCACCCCCTAGCACAGGCTGAGGAATGGTTTGGAATATACCTGCAACGATTGGCACCAACCCTAAGATGGCAAAAATACCCGCAATGTAGAAGCCCACATACCGACTGCCAACCCCGGTGAGCTGAATAACGCCGTTGTTTTGGCTAAATGTGGTGTTAGGAAACGTGTTAAAAATAGCAGCAATGCCTGAATTTACCCCATCGCCTAAAATGCCGCCTTTGATGCGCGTCATATATTTTTCACCGGTAATGGGCTGACCGGTCAACAATGAGGTTGCTGTTAGGTCTCCGGTGGATTCAATCGTGGTGATGAGATACAAAAATGCGAAGGGAATAAATGCTGCGAAGTTAAATCCAAAGCCGTATTTGAACGGGATTGGAACGGTGATTAGCGACAGGTTGCTCAGGTTATTGAAGTTCACTAGGCCCATTGGGATGGCGATAATGTAGCCGATTATGAGTGCGATCGCGACAGAAGACATCCGCAAAAAGCTACTGCGCAAACTGTTTAATACAACAATAGTGGCCAATACCAGTAGAGACAACAACAGATACTGAGGACTGCCAAATGTACCGGCTTCCTTCGCGCCAAAGCCACCGCCCATACTGGTCAGGCCGACGTTAACCAGCGTTAGCCCAATCAGGGTAACAACAATCCCGGTGACCAGTGGGGTAATAATCTTGCCTGCAAACTGAATAAACCGACTAAAGAACATTTCAATGAATGAGCCTAACAGACACAGCCCAAAGATAGTGCCCAACGCTTCTTGAGTTGTTCCGCCAGCGTCTACAATCCCTGTGCCAGCGGCAATAATAGGACCAATAAAAGCAAAGCTGGTTCCCTGAATGCTGAGCAAGCCAGATCCTACCGGCCCAATTTTCTTCGCTTGAATAAAGGTTGCAATACCCGATACAAACAGGGACATACTCACTAGGTAAGAGGCATCGGCAGGATCTAGCCCCAGGGCACCTCCTACGACCAAAGAAGGCGTAATAATGCCCACAAAGGAAGCAAAAACATGCTGAATAGCCGCAAAAATAGATTCGCGAACAGGCGGGCGATCTTCTAAGCCATAAATTAAATCTGACTTAAGCGAGATTTCGTCTGTTGCTGGCTCCAATTGCTCAGCAACAGACAATAAATCCTCGTTAGTCTCTGTAGGGGTGTGCATAGCTGAAACTTTCCAAACATTGAATAGAGCGACAAAAGCAGAGCGACAAGCTAAAAAAACAAAGAAATGTAGATCTTGACGGTAAAACTTAGACCTAAGCCCAGGGGAAGGTGCTTAAGCAGAACACAACTATGAAGATTCTGATAATAAAGGTTCTGGAATGAGGGTTCTGAAAGTGTCTAAATGACTTAACTGAAAAATACACCTTGAACCACACAACCTCATAAGCTACAGATTTGAATCCAAGTATCACCTTAGTCAACCGCCCAAATCTAACATTTGGGCAAATGGTGAAAAGAGGTAAAGCAGTAGACTCATACTATGCAGTATGAGACCTTTAGATATATTACTTTTACTCAGCTTCAAAGCATTGTATACAATCTAGTGGTAAGCGAAAACCGAAAAGGTGCTTAGCAATACATATTTCAAATCTCTTCAGATTTTCTCGGATTTCGTAGCATTGGGTAGAAATAAGTTTGATTTAGGTTTCACATTAGCGTGATGCTATTCAATGAATCCTGACTATTGAGGCCCTGAAGCTCTTGCACAACGCGTGCTTTACTCGCGACTAAATGGTCTCTCACAGCCTTGGCCGCTGCCTGTGAATCGCGCTGCACAATGGCCTCAACTATCCGCTCATGCTCTGCCCAAATCTCTAAGACATCAGGGTTTCGGTAGGTTGTCGTGAGCCTGAGCAGCGTCATTTTATTGAAAATTTGATCTAGCAAGCCAGCTAGCCAGGGGTTCCCAGAACTTTCTGCAAGTAGGCGATGAAAGCCTTGGTCGATTTGCAGCCGATTCTCTAGCTCATCGGTCTCTGATACATCTGAATTATCTGACGGACTGCCATTTTGGCTGTTACTTTGGCTATTATTTTGGCTATTATTTTGGCTATCAGGGCCAGAATAGCTTGCCTGCGCTAGGTAGTCCCTTAAATCCTCTATTTGTTGAGACTTAGCATTTTCGCAAGCCCCAATAGCCGCCACTTGCTCTAGGCCCAAGCGACAGTCGTACAGATGAATGGCATCGGCAATTGTAATGACAGCAACTCTCAGGCCGCCGCCTTGGTCAGACTCAATTAACCCCTCTTGCTGAAGCTGACGAATCGCCTCCCGAATAGGCGTACGGCTCACTGCGAAACGATCTGCCAGTGTTTGCTCTACTAGACTTTCGCCAGAAGCCAAATTTCCCGCCAGAATCTCCTGACGTAATGACAGATATGTTTTACTAAAGAGCTTGCCCATGGAGGAATTTACCAATGTCATCTAAATGTCATCTATGCGTAACATTCTGACCGCAGGATCGAGCCGTTAGGTGTTAATCTGACATTTGTATACTGATTGTATACAATTTCTTGCGGCTTTTTCTTGCGGCTTTAGTTTACGCATCTTTTATTCTAGATCTTTTGTGTCTTTGGTCTTTTGTGTCTTTAGCAGACTGCTAAGAGATGGCCAATAGGCTGAATAGAGCTAGATATAGCGATCACAATATGGCGATCGCATTGCTTATCATACAGGTATTTAATCTCGTTGAGGATGTTCTAATGGGCATTTTTAATGCTTGAGGCTGCTTGGAAATTTTGAGAGTTGCTTAAGAATTGTTTAAGTAGAATTGTTGAAGTGTACGGAAGTTTAATTTGTATCTTTAAGTACAGCAGAGAGTTTTAAAGTTGAGATTAAACTGTTTATTTCAGGTTAGGTTGAAATAAACAAGACATCAAGGCGCAAAAAACACGGCACGAGATACAAGATACAAATTGTTTCAGTTTAATTATTTAGTGGTTGATGTCATGAATGTAATTGTACGTTTAAGTAAACCTGTTTTGCAGCGCCTAGCTGCTGTAGCACTGTCCTGTATTTTGTTTTTAGGCGGGTTTGTTGGATATCCTACCTCTGCTCAGGCATCTGCTCAGGCGATTCAGGTAGTCTCTCAAGGTTCTTCTCCTCAGAGCGGTCTCTTGGGGCAATTATCGGGGCAATTATCCGGGCAATTATCCGGGCAATTAATTGCTGATGCTGAGGCAGGGCTTTTTGACACCGCTGAAGAGGAAACAGCTGAGGCTGAAAAAGCTCGGCTAAAGGCTGAGGCCAAGGCTGCTAAGAAAGCCGCTAAAGCTGAGGCAAAAGCGGCAAAAGCTGAGGCAAAAAGACTCAAAAAAATTCAGGAAGATGAAGAGGAGGCTGCCGAAGATGCTGCTAAGGCTGAGGCCAAGGCTGCTAAGAAAGCCGCTAAAGCTGAGAAAAAAGCGCTAGAGAAAGCTGCCGAGGCCAAAGCAGAGGCAGAAGCTGCGGAAGTGTCTGAAGTCACGGCTGAATCTGCGTCCGAGGATATGGCCGAGGATATGGTTGAAGAGATGGTTGAGGAATAGTGCAAACACCGCCTGTCTGCTTTACTGAGCCTACTTTCTTGAATCGTCTTTTCTGAATCGTCTTTTCTGAAGAGGACACGATGACCACAACTGCACAGTCAAAAGCGCCTTTTAGCATTAGCGGTTTTTTAACGGGCGATCGCTCAGCCGGATTTTTGCTTAGCCTGGTGGCAGGTTTTGTTGATACCGCTGCGTTTGTTATCTTATTTGGTATTTTCACTGCTCATGTCACTGGCAACATCGCTTTAGCTGGGTCTTCTTTTGTTAGTGATGATGAAGAGTCAACATTAACTCGTTTACTCATGCTTCCGGTATTTATGGTGACGGTTGCACTTACTTCGGTGTTGGCCCGATATGCTCGAAAAAAGCAGTGGCCTGTTTTTGCTGTGCTGCTAACCGCTGAGGCTGTTGCGCTCGGCATTTTTTTAGTCGTGGGCGCAACGCTATCGCCTGCTTTGCTGCTAGATGTTCAAGAGGAATATATTTTGCCGATTGGGATGTCTGGCGTGGTAGCTATGGCTATTCAAAACACGCTGATGAAAGAGTCTCATGGTGTCTTTAAAAGCTATATTCCCACAACGGTTATGACCGGAAACACCACTCAGCTCACCATTGATTTGGTGCAGCTGATCGGGGCTAAGTTTTCTCAGGGCGAACAGGCTCAATTAGAGGCCGAAGAGTCGATGGAACGCATTGGTCGATATGTGCCTGTGATTATAGGATTTGCCCTGGGTGGGGCAGCGGCGGCGGTGCTAATTCTGCTCTCAGAAACCTGGTGGACTTTGGTATTTCCGCTGTTGATTGTGATGATGTTAGCGATCGCAGCCTATGTTCAACACCATAAGCGGCTGACTGTTTCCTAATTTTTGAGTTTTTTGCCTACGATTTTTCACCCATTACTTTCTAGTTCCGTGTTTTTTACCCAGTCAAAATAAGGAGAATGACGATGAAACGTTTTTTAGCTTCGATAATTGCCTGCCTGGTGTTTTTTGGCCTTAGCTTCGCGGCAACCGACATGGCTTATGCCCATTCTCTAGCCTCTTCGCAGTCTCCTGCGATTTTAGAATCATTAGAATCAAAGGTATCATTTCTCACCAGTCAGGCTGCTTACCTTGCAAGTACTCCGGCTACCGCTACAACCCCGTCTGCATCTAAACAAGAAGCACCTAAAGACACAGTGACACTGTTAAAAACAACTGTTATGCCTCAGCTTCTGGCAATTTTGACGCCTGAACAACTAGAAACCTTTGAAACCAATATTTCAAACGGCAGTAGCTTTAGAAAAACGTTCAAAACCTTGATGCTCACCTCAGATCAAAAGCGCGGGATCAAAACGGTGCTCAGCACCATTCCTAAAAAAGATACGTTTGCTTCCTTGACACCTACCGAAAAAAAGAAGCTTTTCTTGGAAAAAAAGGAATCTTTTATGCCTACTTCAGAAGAGATTATCGACAAGATTAATGCTGGCATGGAAGGCGAAGGCGAAACTGTTTCTAAAGCAGTTCAAGATAAGATTGAAAAAGGGCTCAAAGCCAGAGATACCTTCAAGCCGTCTGCCAAAACAATTATGGAAAAAATTGAAGCAGGTATAGAGAGTGTTAAAGAAAGCCTAGATGATTAGAAGATTAAGCTAGATGATTAGAAGATTAAGAGGGTGAGGGTGAGGGTGATAGGAAGCAAGCTGTGGGTCAAGTTAATTAATCTTCCTCGTTTCTATTAGGTAGCACTGAGTGGTTGTTCCCAATAATTTACCGGATGAAGCACTGGATGGTTCATTTAATCAATTATCCAGTGTTTCACCTGGTACTTCATCCGATACTTCATCCGATACTTTATCCGATAATTTATCTAGTGAAGATGCGTCATCTTCTGATTCAACAGCTTTTTACAGCAGTTTGGTGGTTGAGCATATTGTTGCCAAAGACCGCAGCGCTGCCTTTGAGAAATGGCAAGCTACGCTAACAAGGTCGGCTAGTCGCCATGCTGGATTTGTCAGGATAGATCGGGCGCCTCCCTTGCCCTGCGAAGACGATGTAACCAAGTGGTATAGTATTGTTCATTTTGATTCACCCGAGCACTTGCGCGATTGGGCGGAGTCTAAAGAGCGCCAGCAAATACTCAAAGCAGGGCAGGCCATTTTTAGGGCCTACCGATTTAAATCATTTACAACTGGTTTAGAGGGATGGTTTTCGCAAAAGGTCTCAGGAAAGGAACAACAAGGGCTTGGCCCACCTGCCTGGAAACAAATTTTGTCGGTTGTTTTTGGCCTGTATCCTCTTGTGATGATCCGATTAAAGCTCTTTCCCGGCACGGGCATTATTGATGAATGGTCGCCAGCTGGGGCGGCGCTCTTGGCAACGCTGCTTACGTCTTCTCTTTTAGGCATTGTGGTGATGCCATTGGTTACTAAAATGCTAAATTTTTGGCTATTTCCAGCCTATCGCAATACCAGTAGAAAGTTTGATTTTCTAGGGTTTGGAATTGTAGCGTTAGGATTGATATTTATGGCTGCTGTATTTGATAGGGTGTAAGGCTCCAGCCCTTTCAAGGTGCTTTCTTGTCTTCTTTAGCTTTGGCGAGCAGGCGAGCGGTAGAGACGTGAGGCTTCTTTTTATCGTATTTAGGCTTGGGAATTTTCTTCTTTTCTCCTCTGGGATGGGAAC